>Ga0207678_10000558_pt1 | contig 34014 bp, 42 predicted proteins | sample KBSC63metaG_FD_184319 | JGI IMG/M metagenome (GOLD analysis project Ga0207678, IMG submission 184319) | Corn rhizosphere microbial communities from Kellogg Biological Station, Michigan, USA - KBS C6-3 metaG (SPAdes) (version 2) | ecosystem: Host-associated > Plants > Roots > Rhizosphere > Soil ... | reverse complement strand
GGTTCCTTCACCGCAAGCGCGTCCAGCGCCTCGGCGTCGGTCACCTGGTGAATGTAGCCGCGCTCGTCGAGCAGCCGGAGGAGGGAAGAGCGGTACGACGTCATGCGTCGGCGGTTAAACTCGACGGGCCTCAGTCACAACCGTCACCCCCGCGAAAGCCAGGGTCCCGCTGGCTTGAGCAACAAGCGGGATTCCCGCTTGCGCGCGAATGACGATAATGGAGCGATGCAGCTGACCCTCATCCCGCATCCGGCGACGCCGCCGTCCGATCCCGAGATGAAGGTCTGGGCGACAGTCGACCATGTCGCTGCGCTGGGTGCGACCGCGACGACCAACATCTGGTTCGGGGTCGGCGCGCCCGCTGCCCGTTTCGTCATCCCGGAGCCGGCGGAGCCGGAGCGCGCGGACGACTTGTGGCAGACCACCTGCTTCGAGGCGTTCCTGCGCGCCGAGGGTGACGATGTCTATCGTGAGTGGAATTTTGCACCGTCGGGACGCTGGGCGGCTTATGATTTCGCGGCGTATCGCGAGGGGCGGACAAATCCCGAGGTTGCCGCCCCTTACATCCGGGTCGAGGACAATCTGACCTGGTGGGGTCTCGGCGCGGCGATCGCCGTCGCAGCGGAAGTCGATTGGCAGCTCGGGCTGTCGGTCGTCCTCGAGGAAACGGACGGCACCAGGTCGTTGTGGGCCATCGCGCATCCCGACGGAAAGCCCGATTTCCATTCGCCGGTTTGCTTCGCTGCCCGGCTTGCCTAAGCAAAACGCATGACATCGTTCGGAATCGACCGGCTGCTTGCCGAGCCGGAATTGCGCAGGCCGCTCGAAGGCCAGCGCGTCGCGATCCTCGCGCATCCGGCTTCGGTGACTCAGGACCTGACGCACAGCCTCGACGCGCTGGTCGCGAGCGGGCTCAAGGTTTCGGCGGTGTTCGGCCCGCAGCACGGCGTCCGCGGCGACCTCCAGGACAATATGATGGAGTCGCCCGATTTCACCGACCCGACCTACGGCGTCCCGGTGTTCAGCCTCTATGGCGAGGTCCGCCGCCCGACCGGCCAATCGATGGGCACGTTCGATACGATCCTGGTCGACCTGCAGGATCTCGGCTGCCGGATTTACACCTACGTGACGACGCTACTGTACATCCTCGAGGCCGCGGCGGAGCATGGCAAGAGCGTGTGGGTGCTCGACCGGCCCAACCCAGCGGGCCGGCCGGTTGAAGGCCTGACCCTGCGCGAAGGGTGGGAGAGCTTCGTTGGCGCCGGGCCTATGCCGATGCGCCACGGCCTCACGCTGGGCGAGCTCGGCCGCTGGTTCGTCGATCATTTCAAGCTCGACGTCGACTATCGCGTGGTGGAAATGGCGGGCTGGCAGCCCGAGCAAGCGCCGGGCTTCGGCTGGCCGGCCGACCGGGTATGGATCAACCCCAGCCCCAATGCCGCAAACCTCAACATGGCGCGGGCCTATGCCGGCACGGTGATGCTCGAGGGTACGACGTTGAGCGAGGGCAGGGGCACGACCCGCCCGCTCGAGTTGTTTGGCGCGCCCGACATCGACCCGGCGAAGGTTCTGGCGGAGATGCAGGCGTTCGCCCCCGACTGGCTGGCCGGCAGCAAGCTGCGCGACGTCACCTTCCAGCCGACCTTCCACAAGCATGTCGGGGAGATGTGCCGCGGGCTGTTCATTCACGCCGAAGGGCCGTTCTACGATCACCAAGGATTCAAGCCGTGGCGGCTGCAGGCGCTCGCGTTCAAGGCGATCCGGCGGCTCTTTTCTGATTATCCGCTGTGGCGCGATTTCGCTTACGAGTACGAGTTCGACAAGCTGGCGATCGACGTCATCAATGGCTCGCCCCTGCTGCGCGAATGGGTCGACGACCAGGCGACCTCTGCTGCCGATCTCGACGCGATCACCATCCCGGATGAGCGCGCGTGGGAAGAGGAGCGCTCGCGCTTCCTGCTTTACTGAGCGACGGTCTCGAGGCCGAGCCAGTCGGCCATGAGGGCAAGCTCGACGTTCAGCCTCTCGTCGGCGTCCGCCGGCCGATTGTCCTCCCACGTCACCTGGCGAACGAGCAATCGGGAAGTCTGCCGGTCGGCCTTGAGGTCGACCCGCCCGACCAGCCCGTCGTCCACGAGGAACGGCAGGACGTAATAACCGTGCACCCTTTTGTGCGCGGGCGTGTAGATTTCGATCCGGTAGCGGAAGCCGAACAGGCGCTCGGTGCGGCTGCGTTCCCACACCAACGGGTCGAACGGGGCGAGCAGCGCCTGGCCAGCGATCCGGCGCGGGATTCGCGCGTGCTTGTGGAGGAACGCAGGCGCTTTCGATCCTTCGACCGTGACGGGCAACAAGGTGCCTTCGTCGACCAACTCGGTGATTGCGTCGCGCGCGGACTGCGGATTGAGCCGGAAATAGTCGCGCAAGTCGGTCGCGGTCGCGATTCCAAGCGCGCGGGCGGAGCGCTCGACGAGCTGACGCTTGGCGTCCGCCGGCGCGGGCGTCGGCAGCGACAACACCTCCGGCGGAAGCACCCTTTCCGGCAGGTCGTAGAGGCGCTCGAAGCTTGGCCTGCGGGTGGCCGTAGTCACCAGCCCCGCCCAGAACAGCCATTCGAGCGCGCGTTTGGCATCGCCCCACTCCCACCACCCGCCGCGGCCCTTGCCGTCCTCGAATTCAGAAGCTGCGAGAGGTCCGTTGGACGCGATCCGCTCGAGCACCGCATCGGCCGTGGCGCGGCGCTCACCGGCGAATGCCCGCAGGTGCGCCCACCCGATCTGGCCGCGCTCGGCCTCGGCCATTCGCCAGCGCAGCAGCGGGTGAAGATGGAGTGGCAGGAGCGACGCCTCGTGCGCCCAATATTCGAACAGTGCGCGCTTGCGCTTCGGACCCCAGGCGGCCGTGTCGATCAGCCCGCGGTCGTAAGCGCCAAGCCTCGAAAAGGCGGGTAGATAATGCGCGCGCACGAGTACGTTGACGCTGTCGATCTGGTGCAGCGACAGGCGCTCGACGGTGCGCCGCAGGTGGCCGGCATTGACCGCCGACGGGCGCGCCTGGCCGAAACCCTGTGCTGCGAGCGCGATCCGCCGGGCGGCTCTGATGCTGATCTTCTCCGGCGCGCTCATGCCCGCCGCGATAGCCGCGCCGCGGTTCATAGTTAACGAAGAAGTAGGACGTTCTCCGTATTCCCGCGGCAACGCATTTTGTTCGGGAGCGGGGCTTTCATGGCCACTATGGGGATCGAGGAAGTCACTGAGAACGCCGTCCGCGCCGTCGCGCGGGACTGCGGGTCCTTGTCGATGGAGTGCAGCGACGTCGCCGGCTACGTCCAGGGCGTCGCGACGCGCATCGGCGACAATTTGAAAATGCTCGACCAGCTCGAAGAGGTCACGATCCGCCTGCTCGCCGACCAGGCGCGCGTGTCGGATTCGACCGACGAAGCCCGGCTGCTGTCGGAGCAGGCCAAGGCCAAGCTCGACGCCGGCCGCGAAGCGATCGAAGGCACGATCGCCGGGTTCAAGGGCCTGACCGAGCTGGTCGTCCAGCTGGGTGAGCGCATGGCCGGCTTCGCTTCGGCCATGAACCAGGTCCAGATGGTCTCCTCGACCATTGAGACGATCGCACGCAAGACCAACATGCTCGCCTTGAACGCCACCATCGAAGCCGCCCGCGCAGGCGATGCCGGTCGCAGTTTCGCGGTCGTCGCCGCCGAAGTGAAGAAACTTGCGCACGACACGCGCGCAGCGACTAGCCAGATCGGCTCGACCATCGGCGAGCTGACCCGCGAGGCCAGCGCCGTAACCACCGAAATCAAGACCGGCGTCGAGCGCAGCCGCGCCGCCCAGTCGGGCTTTGGAATGATCAGCGAAACCGTGCGCGAAGTCAGCGAGATCGTCGGCATGGTGGACCGCCAGACGGAGGGCATCGCCCATTCGACCAGCATGATCCAGACCAGCGTCGACCGGGTGAAGGCGGGGCTCACCGACTTCGCCGGTGACGCTCGCGCCAACGGCAGTGAGCTGCTGAGCGCCCAGAAGCGGCTGTCGCACCTCGAGATGCTGTCGAGCACCATGCTCGACACGCTCGCCAATTCGGGCGCCGAGATCGATGACACGCCGTTCATCCTCAAGGCCCAGGAAGCCTGCCGCCAGATCCAGGCGGTGGTCGAGCGGGCGATCGATGCGGGTGAGATCAGCGTCGATGACGTGTTCGACACCAACTATCAGATCGTCGAGGGATCGAACCCGGTCCAGTACGACACCCGCTTCAACGAATCCGCCGACCGCCACATCCGCCCGATCCTCGATCGGGTGAAGGCATCCGACGGGAGGATCATCGGTTCGGCGATCGGCGACATGAACGGTTATCTGCCGACCCACCTCACCGAGCGCAGCCATCCGCAGGGACCCGACCCGGTGTGGAACGACGCGCACTGCCGCAACAAGCGCATCCTGATCGATGACGCGACCCGCAGCGCGCTCAACAGCGACAAGCCGGCGACGCTCTACACCTACCGCATGGAGCTCGGTGAAAAGCACATCCCGGTGAAGAACGTCTTCGTTCCGCTGTGGGTGAAGGGCCGGCGCTGGGGCAATTACGAGCTCGCCTACCGCGACGACTGATCCGGGGGATTTACCGCTGGGGAGCAAGAATCGCCGTCCGCACACCTTGCGGGCGGCGATTTCTTTTGGTCGGTCGGGAAGGACGGAGGTCGGAAAGGCTTAGTAATCGCCGCGGGCTTCGGCGCGGGCTTCGAGAAGGTCGAACAAGGCGCGGTGCTGGAGCAGGAGCTGCTCGCTGCCGAAGGCCAGCGCGCGATCGCTCGCCGGGCCATCCGATGAGGCGTCGATGACCTCGAGCACCGACGCTTCGTCGGGCAAAGAGGGGGCGGGGCACTGGATCCCGACGCGCGCAGCTGCGCGGTCGAGCAACCGGCGAATCGGCCACCAGTCACCGACCAAAGCGGTCGCCGCGCCAAGCGCGCACCCCTTCCGCTCGGAATTGGCGAGGGTCTCGAGCGCATGGCGCGCGGCGACTAGGCTGCCCTCAGTCTCGGCGGCGCCGGGCGTGCTCGGAAGCGGGCCGACGGCCGAGGTCAGGCGGACCAGGTAGAGCCGCTCGCGCTCGAATGCCTCAGCGGCGCGCGACAGCCATGAGCGCGCCGGACCCGACGCGCAGCGCTGAAGCGCAAGCTCGATCAGACCGGGATGGCGGCCGTGGATGCTGCACAGAAGATGCACCGAGTCGGAAAGGTCGCGGCCGGTATGCGGGCCGGACGCTTCTAGGAGGGCAATCAAGTGCGGATGGCGAGCGCACCCGTCGCCTGCGACTCGCGCAAGCTGGGTCTCGGCAACGCTGACCGTCTGGCGGCCGGCTGACCGATTGATCGCCATTCCTATCCCCTCGTCTGAAGTCCAGGCGAAGCCTATTGCGACCGGTCGTAACGCAAGGGCGTAAAGACGAGGTTTATGGCGGGGTAAGCTTTCGGAAGGGCTGTTTGGACGCCAGTGACTCGGGATGCGGAGTTCTTCCCGTTTCATCCACCGTTCCGTCCACAGCTTTCTCCGAGTCGGAAGTTCGCGAACGAAAATAAGACTCGACGGCATCGGAAACGGCTGTATGAGTCAGGGCGTACTTTGAGACTTCGGTTTCAAAGTATGGGGAACCCCGCCGGGTCAAACCGGTGGGGTTTACCCGTTTATGGGCCCAAAAAACTGCTGGCCTCTCCCAAAAATTCGGATTTCTTCCCGGCGGCGCGCAGCGTTGCGGGGAGGTCGCTGCGCGCCCGGGGAAGCTCGTCAGGCCGCCATCTGCAGCTGTTGCGCGTCTTCCGTGTCGTCGGACCGAGTGGATTCAACCGATGCGGCAAGCGCCTTCGGCCGCGGGAAGAGCAGGCGCGAAGTGAAAACCACCGAGCCGAGCGCGAAATAGATCGCCACGGCAATCATCGGGCTCCACAGCACCAGGGCCGCGAGCGGCACGCGCACCAGCACCGGGCTGATCCCGAAATCTTCGCCCAGTCCCTCGCACACGCCGAGGATGGTGTGCGACCGCAGGGGCAGGGGAACGTAAGGCTCGGCGGACTGAACTGACGACGCTTGCATTGCGAACTCCATTGGCAAAACCGATGCTGCTTTCAGAGCAAAAGCCGTGCCAAACTTAAAATTCCATAGATGTCAGCGAGTTGGCCCAGCGCCATGGCGTGATGTTGGGAATTCCCACCGACCCTATGAGCTGAAAGTTGGGGATTTGCGCCGCGTGCTGCAAGTGCGATGCTGCGCTGCAGCATCGGCCCGTCGCGGCATTGAAACGGTCGGGCGGCCTTAGCTGAGGTCGCCGATTCCCTCGCAGCTGAGGTCGAACGCGGCGAGGCCCGACTCGAGCACCGAGGCGAGCATCGGCATGTCCATCAGCTCGTCGATCGCGCCGCTGGTGCCGTCGTCGCCGACCATGTCCTGCGCCTCGTTCATCGCTTCGTCCCAGTCGCCGGCATCGTAGGTGCCCTGGCCGACCCAGCAGAATGCGATGACTTCGGCGAGTTGGTCTTCGCCTAGATCTTCGAGCGCCGCCTTCAACTCTTCCTCGACGCTTTCGTTGATGGTGTCGTCGAGGACCGAAAGCGCGCCTTCGTCTTCATCGTCGACATTGTCGGCGGCCTCGCCGCCATCATAGTCGGTCGCGGTCTGCGCTTCATATTCGCGCGCGCGAAGGATGATCCGGCAGAGCGTGTCGAGCGGGGTCAGCGGGTCCATTTCGCGAGGCGACTCCAAGGCGTGAGGTCCATGCTCTCAACGAGAGCAACCGTAAGCGGTTCCTCGCGTTGACCGCGCCGGGCCTGCCACTTATATCGCGCCCCGCTGGCGCGCCGACAAAGCGCGCCAATTGCCTTTTCGGGGCGGAGTAGCTCAGCTGGTTAGAGCAGCGGAATCATAATCCGCGTGTCGGGGGTTCAAGTCCCTCCTCCGCTACCAACTCAATTGACGCACAACGACCGAGCGTGCGGCGCAGCGCGCTGCTCGTTGCAGCACCTTATTGCGGGCTGGTCAGGAAGATGTGGTGGCTGCGGCCGTGGTTTTCGATGAAGGCGATGTAGATCGCAGTGCCGATCACCGCGAGCAGCACGCCGATGACCGGCCAGGGCAACGGATTGGGGCGGTAGTCGCGATCGGTGTCGGCCGGCTGAACGGCGGCCGCGGAGCCGGCGAGCGTGGCTGCCGTCGGTGCGGTGACTGCGCCGTTCGCGCTGAGCGCCATCGCTCCCGCCGGGTTCATCTGGCTGAGCGCGGTCCAGCCGCTGGCCGGAGCCTGAGGAACCGGCGCAGCCGAGGCGATGGCCGACGTGCCGAGCAGCGCCGCGGAGACTGCGATTGTCGTGATAGCTCTAGGGAGAAAACGCATCAGACACCTCCGCCGATCGCGATGCTATACCCGAGCAGCCGACGAATGAATAATGCGACCACCGTTCGTCAAGCACAATCTGACGCAATAACAGCGCTTAACAGCTGTAGGTGGCCGGCTCAGCTTGAGTTGGCGAGTGCCTGTTCGAGATCGGCGATCAGATCCCCGGGGTCTTCGAGGCCGACGTGCAGCCGCACGAGGTTTGGCGCGGGCGCTCGCGACACGGTGCGCACGGGATCGACCGGCATCGCCAGGCTTTCGTAGCCGCCCCAGCTGTAGCCGAGGCCGAACAGCTCGAGCCGGTCGATGAAGGCGGCGCGCCGGGCATCGTCCGCATCTTTCAGCTCGAACGAGAAGAGTCCCGACGACCCCTTGAAGTCGCGCTTCCAGAACTCGTGACCGGGGCAGTCGGGCAGGGCGGGATGGAGCACGCGCCCGACCTCGGGACGCTGCTTGAGCCAGTTCGCGATCCGCAGCGCGCTCTGCTCGTGCTGGGCAAGGCGAACCCCCATGGTCCGAAGCCCGCGCGAGCCGAGCCACGCATCGTCGGGCGAGACGGCATGGCCAAGGTCCCAGCCAAGCGTCTGGATCGTTCGGAAATGCTTTGCCGTCGCAGTCACGGAGCCGAGCATCACGTCGGCATGGCCGCCGACATATTTGGTCGCTGCCAAGATCGAGATGTCGACCCCAGCGGCGATCGCCGGGAAGAGCAGGGGCGTCGCCCACGTGTTGTCGATCAGGGTCACGACGTCTCGCTCCCGCGCCGCGGCGCAGATCGCGGGGACGTCCTGGACTTCCATGGTCAACGATCCCGGGCTCTCGAGCAGGATGGCGCGGCTCCGGTTGCCGATCTCCGGGATGGTCAGCGGATCATAATAACGGGTGGCGACGCCGAAGCGCTTGAGGAAGGTGTCGCAGAACTTGCGAGTCGGCCCATAGACGCTGTCGGGGACCAGCAGCTCGTCGCCCGGGGACAGTACGGCGAGGAGCGCGGTCGTGATCGCCGCCAACCCGGATGAATAGAGCGCCGTCCCCTCGGCGCCGGGCTCGAGCTCGGTCAGCGCCTCGGCCAGCGCCCAGTGCGTCGCCGTGCCTTGAAGGCCATAGCGATAGGTGCCGAGTCCGGCGAAGTTGTCGCGCATTTCCGCGACGTCGTCGAACAGGATAGTCGAGGCGCGCTCGACCGGGACATTGACCAGCTTGCCGCGCCAGGCCTTGCGCCGGCCGCCTTCGATCAGTCGGGTTGATGGCTTGTTGCTCATGGGGCGCCGCTTAAGCCCGCAGCGCGCCTCGCACAAAAGCAAACGCCCGGATCGGCTAGCGATCCGGGCGCCTTGCGTGACGATTGCTCGTCAGCCCCCTTGGACGTTTTCGCAGCGAACCTCCCCAGTCGTTCGCCGCAAATCCCGAACCTACGAGCCAAGGGCTGGTCGTTCGGACTGGGTGGGACGCTAGGCCGGTGCGGTTAAGCTGTCACCGCACGAAATGAGCCAGGCTTGTTTTTGCGCGACTCCTGTGTCGGCGCGGCCACAGCCGCCCTGCGGTTGCCAGCGGCAAGGCTCGCCCGCTAGAGCGGCGCCCCATGCGCTGGTCCCGAGCATTTCTCCCCGTCCTCAAGGAAAGTCCGTCGGACGCCCAGATCGTGAGCCACAAGCTGATGCTTCGGGCGGGCCTGGTTCGTCAGACCGCTGCCGGCATCTATGCCTGGCTTCCGCTTGGCTATCGGGTGCTCAAAAAAATCGAGCAGATCGTCCGCGAGGAGCAGGACCGGGCCGGGGCGCAGGAGCTGCTGATGCCGACGCTCCAATCGGCCGACCTGTGGCGCGAGAGCGGGCGCTACGACGCCTACGGGCCGGAGATGCTGCGCATCCGCGACCGGCACGACCGCGAGATGCTCTACGGCCCGACCAACGAGGAGATGATTACCGGCATCTTCCGCGACGACGTGAAGAGCTACCGCGACCTTCCGCGGACGCTCTATCACATCCAGTGGAAGTTCCGCGACGAGGTCCGGCCGCGGTTCGGAGTGATGCGCGGGCGCGAGTTCCTGATGAAGGACGCCTACAGCTTCGATCTCGACGAGGCGGGGGCGCGGCAGAGCTATTACACGCAGATGCTGGCCTACCTGCGTACCTTCCAGCGCCTCGGCATCCAGGCGGTGCCGATGAAGGCTGCATCAGGCCCGATCGGCGGCGACCTCAGCCACGAGTTCATTGTGCTCGCGCCGACCGGCGAGAGTGAGGTCTTCTACGATGCGGCCTACGAGCAGTTCGACTGGAACCAGGCGGACCTCAAATATGGCGACGAGGCCGGACTGCAGGGCCTGTTCGACCGCGTGAACTCGACCTACGCGGCGACCGACGAGACGCACGACGAGGCCAAGTGGGAGGCTCTGCCCGAAGCCAGCCGCCGCACCGGGCGGGGCATCGAGGTCGGGCATATCTTCTATTTCGGCGACAAATATTCCGCGACGATGGGGCTCAAGGTCTCCGGCCCCGACGGCACGCCGGTGACGCCGATGATGGGCAGCTACGGCGTCGGCGTCTCGCGTCTCGTCGGTGCGATCATCGAGGCGAGCCATGACGAGGCGGGAATCATCTGGCCCGAGTCGGTCGCGCCGTGGCTCATTGGCCTCGTCAACATGCGGCATGACGATGCGGCCTGCGTCGCGGTTGCGGATGAGCTCTACGCCAAGCTCCAGCAGTTCGGCGAAATCGCCTTGTACGACGACCGCGAAGAGCGCGGCGGCGTCAAGCTCGGGTCGATGGATGCGATCGGCTTGCCGTGGCAGTTCATCGTCGGGCCCAAATCGGTCGCCGAAGGTATGATCGAGACCAAGAACCGCCGCAGCGGCCAGCGCGAACTAATCACGGTCGACCGCGCGGTCGAAGTGATCTCGAGCATCCTGCCGCAGGTCGGCGGCAGCGGACGAGCGATGGACCCGGCCCTATGATCCTCAGCCGCTACGAGCGGATGGTCGCTCGGCGCTATCTTCTCCCCGAGAAGGGCGAAGGGTTCATCTTCGCGGCCGCGGGCTTCAGCATCGGCGCGGTCGCACTCGGGGTCGCTGCGCTGATCGTGGTGATGAGCGTGATGAACGGCTTCCGCGCCGAGCTGTTCGACAAGGTCGTCGGCCTCAACGGCCACGCCGTGATCCAGGGCTTCGACGGGCGGCTCAACGACTGGCAGCGCATCGCCGACGCAGCCAAGCACACCAAGGGCGTAACCTCGGCGCTGCCGCTGATCGAGCAGCCGCTGATGGCTTCGGGCAACGGCCGCGTCGAAGGGGTGATCGTTCGCGGCATGCGCCTGCCGGACATCCTCGCCAACAAGACGCTGACCGGCAACGTCGTCGCCGGCGACTTCAAGTCAATCACTCCGGGGAGCGGGCGGATCGCGATCGGCTCGCGCCTCGCTGACCAGCTCGGCGCGGGACCGGGCAGCGAGATCAGCCTGATCAGCCCCGAAGGCCGCTCGACCGTGGTCGGCACCGTGCCGCGCATCGTCACCTACACCGTGGGCGCGGTGTTCGAAGTCGGAATCTACGATTACGACAAGGCGTTCGTGGTCATGCCGATCGAAGATGCGCAGCAATTGCTGATGCTCGGCGATTCCGTCGGAATCATCGAGATTCAGACGAGCAACCCCGATCGGGTCGAGCAGATCCTGCGACCGCTCCAGCCGCTGGTCGCCAACCGCGGCGTCGTCGTCGACTGGCGCCAGATGAACTCGGCGTTGTTTTCGGCGCTCGACCTCGAACGGGTGGTCATGTTCATCGTCGTCAGCATCATCGTGCTCGTCGCCGCCTTCAACATCGCCTCGTCGCTGATCATGCTGGTGCGTTCGAAGACTCGCGACATCGCCATCCTCCGGACCATGGGTGCGACGCGGGGCGCCGTGCTGCGCATCTTCATGACTGTCGGAATCACCATCGGCGTGGTCGGAATCCTGATTGGCCTGGCGCTCGGATCGATCATCCTGCTGTTCCGCCAGGGGGCGGTCGATCTGGTCCATTACTTGACCGGCATGAACCCGTGGGACCCGTCGGTGCGAATCCTCACCGACCTTCCGGCCAAGACCGATCCAGTGGAAGTTGCGGCGATCCTCATCGTGACCTTGCTGCTGATCTTCCCCGCTACCCTATTCCCGGCGCGCCGCGCGGCGAACACCGACCCGGTGCAGGTGCTGCGCTATGAGTGAGGCGGTCCTCGCGACGCGCGACCTGCGTCGCAGCTTCACCCAGGCCGACGTCACCATCGAAGTCCTGCGCGGCGTCGATCTCGAAGTGAAGGCGGGCGAGATCGTCGCGCTGCTCGGCCCGTCAGGCTCGGGCAAGTCGACCCTGCTCCAGGCGGTCGGGTTGCTCGAGGGCGGCTTTTCCGGGTCGATCCGCCTCAATGGGCAGGAAGCGGCACAGCTCAATGACGAGGGACGGACGAACCTCCGCCGCGACCTGCTCGGCTTCGTCTATCAGTTCCATCACCTGCTACCGGAGTTCAACGCGCTCGAGAATGTCGTCCTCCCGCAGCTCGTTCGCGGCACGGACATGACCGAGGCGCAGCAGCGGGCGAAGGACCTGCTCGGCAAGTTGGGCCTGGCGCAGCGGGTCGAACACCGGCCGTCCAAGCTGTCCGGGGGTGAGCAGCAGCGCGTCGCCGTGGCGCGCGCGCTGGCCAACAAGCCGCCGCTGGTGCTCGCCGATGAGCCGACCGGCAATCTCGACGAGAAAACCGCGGACGCCGTCTTCGCTGAGTTCCTCAGTCTCGTCCGCGACGAAGGTGGCGCGGCGCTGGTCGCGACCCACAACGAGCGCCTCGCTGCGAAAATGGACCGGGTGGTGCGGCTTCACGAAGGCCGGCTGCAATGACCGAGCCGGTGCCAGGCGGATCGCGGGTCAACCTGATCCTCCTCGCGCTGCTCGGCGGCATCGTTGTCCTTCTCGCGATCCTCTGGTTCGTCAGCGGCAATCGCAGTCCCGACCAGGACAAGCTCAGCAACCCGCAGGTCGAGCAAAGGGCCGAGACCGATTCGAGCAAGCTCTGCTCGGCCGGCGCGACCTATGACCTCGTGAAGCGCGAGCTGTTCCGCCGCGCCGCCGAGGTGCGCGGCAACAACGAGCCGGCCTATCAGCAGATTGCCACGGCGGCCGTGGTCCGGGTCGAGAACCCGGTGATGGAAGGCGAGGAGAGCGGTTCGGGCGCGATCAATTGCTCGGGCACCTTTTACCTCGACCTGCCGCCCGGGGTGGTCGCTGCCGGCAACCGCGCAAATCTGAGCGCCGAGCTCGATTATACGGTCACCGGAGGCAGCGTGGCTTTGCGCAACGCCGACGCCATGATCGCCTCGCTGGCTTCGTTGACTCGAGTCGCCCAGCCATCTGCGGCAGCGCCCACGGTCAATCCCGCGGCACCGCAGGAGAATCTCGCCGCATCCGTCTCGGCCAACGTTCAGCCAGGACCTGCAACGACCGCGCCGGGGCGCCCGAGCTTCGATTGCGCGCGAGCCGGCACGCGCGGCGAAATCGCGGTCTGCTCCGACAGCGGCCTTGCGGCACTCGACCTCAACATGGCCACGCAATATCGCCGCTCGCTCGTGTCCGCGTCGCCGCTGCAGAAGCAGCAGCTGCAGGCGACTCGCGACCGCTTCCTCGCCTATCGCGACCGCTGCCCCAACCGCCAGTGCATGGCGGACGCTTATGTTGGGCGGATGCGCGAGATCCGCGACATCATGGAAGGGCGCTGGCAGCCGCGCTGACTTGCCGGCGGCGATCTTGCGCGGCAGTCTCGGACCTTCGCGCAAGGAGATTGCCGATGCGGTACCTGCCACTCGTGCTGCTGCTCTTCGCCGGAGCCGCTTCGGCTCAAACGTCAACTCCGCCGCCCGGGTGCGACACGCCCGAGTCGCACCAGTTCGATTTCTGGCTCGGCAAGTGGGAGGTCCATCCGAATGGCGCCGACAAGATCATCGCCCATTCGCTGATCGAGAAGCGCTACAGCGGCTGCGCGATCCGCGAGAACTGGATGCCGCTCGGCCGCGAGATCGCCGGCGGCGGGGGCAGCCTCAGCCTCTACGACCAGCGGCAGAAGAAGTGGCGCCAGGCATGGGTCGATTCGAGCGGGACGCGGGTCGACCTCGACGGCGGGGTTGCCGACGGCGTGATGGCGATCGTCGGCAATTGGGAGAATTTCAGCGGACCGGGCAAGGATGCGCTGGTGCGGATGCGCTACCAGAAGCAGCCCGACGGCCAGGTTCGCCAATGGGGTGATTCCTCCACCGACGGCGGCAAAACATGGTCGCCGAGCTTCGATTTCCTCTATCGAAGGATCGACGATTTCCCCAAGTTTTAGCTGTGGAAAAGGACCGCGCCGAAGCTTTCATCGGCAGCTGAAATCCCCATAGTGCTCGGGTGAGTCCGCCGTTCGTCCCGCTGCGCGTTTTTTCGTCGTTCACCATGCTCGAAGGAGCGATGGAGCCGAAAACGATCGCCGAGCGCGCTGCGAAGTTAGGCTTCCCCGCGGTTGGGCTGACCGATCGCAACGGGCTCTACGGCGCGATGCCGTTCAGCGACGCGTGCACGGCCAAGGGCGTGCAGCCGATCATCGGAACTGTGTTGGCGGTCGCCCGGCCGCCGGAGATCGGCGGGGAGGGCGGCATCGACTGGCTGGTCCTGCTGGCCAAGGACGAGCAGGGCTATGCCAACCTGTGCAAGCTGGTTTCATCGGCGCATCTCGACCGGCCGACGGAGTTGCAGCCGCATGTCCAATTCGCCGCGCTCGAGGGTCTCAGCGAAGGTTTGATCGCCTTGACTGCGGGCGGCGAGGGCGCGCTTGCGCGGCTGCTCGCGCAAGGACAGCAGACCAAGGCCGAGGCTTACTGCGACCGGCTTCAAGAGCTGTTCCCCGAACGGCTGTATGTCGAGATCGCGCGCCGCGACGATGCCGTCGAAGAAGCGGCGGAGGACGCGCTGATCGATCTCGCTTATGCCCGCGATCTGCCGCTCGTCGCGACCAACCCGGCGGCCTATTCGGACCCCTCATTTCACGCTGCCCACGATGCGATGCTGTGCATCGCCAGTTCGGAATATGTCGAAAGCGCGACCCGCGTTACGTCGTCGGCGGAAGCGTGGCTCAAGGACGGCGCTGCGATGGAGCAGTTGTTCGCCGACTTGCCCGAAGCGATCGCCAACACGTCGGTCATCGCCCAGCGCTGCGCGGTTTCGGCGCCGAAGCGCAGGCCGATCCTGCCGCGGCTCGGCGACGACGAGGACGAGCAATTGCGCCGCGATGCGCGGAGCGGCCTCGACCAGCGGTTGCAGGGGCGTTCGGCCGATGAGCTTCAGCCGTACGTGGAGCGGCTCGATTATGAGCTAGACATTATCACCAGCATGGGGTTCGCCGGCTACTTCCTGATCGTTGCCGACTTCATCAAATGGGCCAAGGCCAACGACATCCCGGTGGGGCCGGGCCGCGGTTCGGGCGCGGGCTCGGTGGTCGCCTGGGCACTGACCATCACCGACCTCGACCCGCTCGCGCTCGGCCTGCTGTTCGAGCGCTTCCTCAATCCCGAGCGCGTGTCGATGCCGGACTTCGACATCGACTTCTGCGAAACCCATCGCGACAAGGTGATCACCTATGTCCAGGGCAAGTACGGGCGCGACAAGGTCGCGCAGATCATCACCTTCGGGCGGCTCAAGGCCCGCGCCGTGCTCAAGGACACGGGCCGGGTGCTGCAGATGCCCTATGGCCAGGTCGACCGGCTCGCCAAGCTGATCCCTAACCATCCGACCGATCCGTGGACTCTCGAGCGGTCGCTCAACGGGGTTTCTGAACTCGCGGCGGAGTACAAGGACCCTGACGTCAGGCGGCTGTTCGACCTGGCGATGAAGCTCGAGGGTCTGCCGCGCCACGCGTCGACCCACGCGGCGGGCGTGGTCATCGGCGACCGGCCACTCGACGAGCTGGTCCCGCTCTACCGCGACACCCGCTCGGACATGCCGGTGACGCAGTTCGACATGAAATATGTCGAGGCGGCGGGGCTGGTGAAGTTCGACTTCCTCGGGCTGAAGACACTGTCGGTGCTGAAGGAAGGCCAGCGCCTTCTCGCGGAACAGGGCGTTCACATCGATTTCGCGACTCTGCCGTGGGACGACACGTCGGTTTACGAGCTAATCCAGCGGGGCGACGCAGTCGGCGTGTTCCAGCTGGAATCGGAGGGCATGCGACGGACTCTGGCGGCGGTCCGGCCGACCAGCTTCGGCGACATCATCGCGCTCGTCGCGCTCTACCGTCCTGGCCCGATGGACAACATTCCATTGTTCGGCGACCGCAAGAACGGGCGCGTCGCGATCGAATATCCGCACCCGCTGCTCGAAGGCATTCTCGCCGAGACCTACGGCATCTTCGTCTATCAGGAGCAGGTGATGCAGGCGGCGCAGCTGCTCGCCGGCTACTCGCTCGGCGAAGCGGACCTGCTGCGCCGCGCGATGGGCAAGAAGATCAAGTCTGAGATGGACGCCCAGCGCGCCCGCTTCGTCGATGGCTGCGCGACCCACAACCAGATTCCCGCCGCCAAGGCGAACGAGCTGTTCGACTTGATCGACAAGTTCGCCGGCTACGGCTTCAACAAGAGCCACGCCGCCGCCTACGCGCTGGTTGCCTACCAGACCGCCTGGCTCAAAGCGCACCACCGTGCCGAATTCTACGCGGCGTCGATGAGCTTCGACATGGCGCTGACCGACAAGCTCGGGATCTTCGTCGAGGACATGCGCCGCGGGGCGGTCGAGTGCCTGCCGCCCGACATCAATGCCAGCAACGCTTATTTCACCGTTGAAAATGGCGCCGTCCGTTATGCGCTCGGAGCGCTGAAGGGCGTCGGCGAGAAGGCGATGGAGGCGCTGGTCGAGGAGCGCGAGCGCGGCGGCCCGTTCACCAGCCTCGAGGATTTCGCAGCGCGGATCGACCCGCGGATCCTCAACCGCCGCCAGCTCGAAAGCCTGGCCGGCGCCGGAGCGTTCGATTCGATCAAGCCCGACCGCGCCGCCGTGTTCGGGGCCGCGGAGACCATCCTCGCCCATGCGGCGAGCGCGCACGACCAGCGCACGAGCGGTCAGGCCGCGCTGTTCGGAGCGACCGCGGCCGAGCTTCCGCCGATTCGGTTGCCGCGTGGCGCAGCGTGGACTCTGGCGCAGCGCATGGCGGCCGAACGCGACGCCTTCGGCTTCTATTTCTCCGCGCACCCGGTCGATGCCAACCGGCACTTGCTCACCGCTCACAAGGTGCGGACTTTCGCCGAGATCGCCGAGATGCGCATCGGTGAGGGGGACAGGCTGAGCGCGACGATGGCCGGCTTGGTCGAGAACGCGCGCTATCGGACGTCGGCCCGGGGGCGCCGCTACATGATGGCCGACCTCAGTGACAGCTCGGGCCAGTTCACTGCGACCTGCTTCGACGATGAGCCGTGCGAGGCGCTGGAGGCGGCAGCAAAAGCGCAGACCTGCGGGCTGCTGACCGTCGAACTCGACCGCCGCGCCGGGGACGAGACTCCGCGCGTGACGATCAAGCGTTTTCGTCCGCTCGAGGCGCTGGCCAAGAGCACGCGATTGCAGATGGTCGTGCGCGCGCCTGACCGTCCATCGATCGAGCAGGTCGTGCGCGAGCTGACGGCGGTCCGCGGCGGCAACGGCAAGGTCGAGTTCGTCGTGCCGCTGGAGAGCGGCGGGACTGCGACCGTCCTCGCCGGCCGCGATTTCACGCTCGATGCCGAGCTCGGCGCCCGCATCGAAAGCATCACCGGAGAAGGCAGCGTCGAGCTGTCGACCCAGGAGCCGAAGCTCGCCCTGGTCGGCTAGCTCATCCAGAAGCCATCGCGGTTGACGAGCCTGGTGATGTGCGCGTTCTGGTCCTCGTCCAGCGCCTGCTTGAAGCGCGGGAAGACTTGCTCTTCCTCCATGTGGGCGTGCTCGGAGACGAGGTTGCGGAACTCTCGCACGGTCTCGAGCCAGTTGGAGGCGTCCGGGCCCATCTCGTTCAAATTGAAGATGAACGTCTTGATGTAGCCGTGCTCGCCCTCGAGGTGGTCGGCGTCAGCGGCCTCGTTCGCCTCGCGGAGCGCCGGATAGACGACCATTTCCTCCTGGTGCGCATGCTTGTCCAGCGCGTGGGTCAGCTTCATCAGCAGCATCTTGCGCTTGAAGGTCTGGGTCTCGTCGGTCGCCAGCATCTTGTCGAAGATGGCGAGCGCCATGTCATGCTCGGCGGCGAGAATTTCGTCCCAGTCGCCGGCGGCCGCTTCCATGCCCTGCATCAGCGCCTTGCGCCCGAAATTTGCGGCGACTCCGAAGGCCGCTCCGGCGAGGGCTGCGCCGAGCAGCGGGCCGGCGCTGTCGCTCCACGAAAAAGCGCTCCGGCTGCCTTGCGAGCGGCTGCTGGTCGACGAACGGCTCTGGGTACGCGTGGCCATTGATACCTCCTTGTCCTGGTTGCCGATTCAACGGTCGGGACAAGGCGCCGTTCCGGTCGAGAACGCGCTGAAACCACTGTCTGTCGTCATTGCGAGCAAAGCGAACCAATCCAGCGGCGCAGACCTGGATTGCCACGTCGCCTGCGGCTCCTCGCAATGACGCCTATTCGCTGTTCGCGGGTTCCTCCGGCTGCTGGCTCGGCGCTGGCGCCTCGATACCGTTGCCCGAGGTCGTGGGCTCCGGGTTCGGCAGGTTCTGCGGCTCGGCCGCATTCGTGGGCGCAGCTTCGTCGACGTCAGCGCTCGGCGGCGGCGGCTTGGCAGTCTCATATTCCTCGCCAGGCAGCGGCCGCGGCTTGGTCGTGACCCTGGGCGGCGCCTTGTTCGCCGGCGCAGTCGTGCCTTTGTAGACGCAGGCGTCGAGGCCGTCGCGCGCAACCGAGCCGATCCGCGCGTCGATGGTGTTGCCGTAGCGGCGGGTGAACCCCTTGGGCGCGACCGCCCCGCGCTTCTTCGGGAGCGGCAGCACCGCTGCGATCCGCGCCGCCTCGAGCGGGCTCATCGCGCTCGCGTCATGCCCGTAATAGCGCTGCGACGCCGCATTCACGCCGTATGTGCCGATGCCCGTCTCGGCATTGTTGAGATAGACCTCCATGATCCGCCGCTTGCCCCACAGGTGCTCGATCAGGAAGGTGAACCAGGCCTCGACGCCTTTGCGGGCGTAGCCGCCGCCGTTCCACAGGAAGGTAGTCTTCGCGGTCTGCTGGCTGATCGTCGAGCCGCCGCGGATGCGGCCGCCCGAGGCATTGCGCTTCATCGCATCCTCGATCGCGTCGAAGTCGAAGCCGTTGTGGGTGCAGAACTTGCTGTCCTCGGCCCCGATCGCAGCGCGGACCATGTCGCGATCGATTTGTGAAATCGGCATCCAGTCCCGCGCCGCGCCGCGCCCGGCGAGAATGTCGCCAAGCATGGTGGCGGTGATCGGCGGGTTCACGAAGCGATAGGCGACGACCCACAGGATCGAGATCAGGAAGAAGGCGACGACCAGCTTGACGATCCAGCCGATAATCCGCCGGGGCCAGGAGCGGGTGTCGCGCCGCCGGCGCTTGTAGCGAGGGATCGAGGAGCGTTTCGCCATTTGGCCGTGCCTAGCGGCGACGGGCACGCCGCGCAAAGTCCTCGCCTTGCCGCAGCGCAGCATGAGATTTACATCGCGCACATATGACTTCGACCAACGACATTCGCCGCGGCTTCCTCGATTATTTCGAGAAGAACGGCCACGCGCGGGTGCAATCGGCGCCGCTCGTGCCCCAGAACGACCCGACCCTGATGTTCGTCAACGCCGGGATGGTGCCGTTCAAGAACGTCTTCACAGGCCTCGAGACACGGCCGTACGTCACTGCGAGCAGCTCGCAGAAGTGCGTCCGCGCCGGCGGCAAGCACAACGATCTCGACAATGTCGGCTACACCGCCCGCCATCACACCTTCTTCGAGATGCTCGGCAATTTCTCGTTCGGAGACTATTTCAAGGACCGCGCGATCGAGCTCGCGTGGAACCTGCTGACGAAGGAGTGGGGCCTCAACCCCGATCGGTTGACCGCGACGGTCTATCACACCGACGACGAAGCCTTCGGCCTGTGGAAGCGCATCGCCGGCCTTCCCGAGAGCCGGATCATCCGTATTCCGACCAAGGACAATTTCTGGGCGATGGGCGACGACGGTCCGTGCGGGCCCTGCTCGGAGATCTTCTACGACCACGGCGATCATATCCCCGGTGGCCCACCCGGGAGCCCCGACGAGGACGGCGACCGCTTCGTCGAGGTATGGAACCTCGTCTTCATGCAGTACGAGCAGGCGGCGAACGAGATCGTCTCCGAGCTCCCGAAGAAGAGCATCGACACCGGCATGGGCCTCGAGCGCATCGCCGCGGTGCTCCAGGGCACGCCCGACAATTACGACACCGACACCTTCCGCGCGCTGATCGAGGCGAGCGAGGCGCTGACCAGCACCAGGGCTCAAGGCGAGCAGAAGGCGAGCCACCGGGTAATCGCCGATCACCTGCGCGCCTCAGGCTTCCTCGTCGCGGACGGCGTGCTGCCGGCCAACGAGGGCCGGGGCTACGTCCTTCGCCGGATCATGCGCCGCGCGATGCGGCACGCGCACCTGCTGGGCGCGAAGGAGCCGCTGATGTACCGGCTCGTGCCCGCGCTGGTCGCCGAGATGGGCGCCGCCTATCCCGAGCTGGTCCGCGCGCAGCCGTTGATCGAGGCGACGCTGGAGCAGGAGGAATTGCGCTTCCGCCAGACGCTCGTCACCGGCCTGAAGCTGCTCGACGAAGCAACCGCGAACCTCGCCGGGGGCGGCACGCTCGCCGGCGAGACCGCGTTCAAGCTCTACGACACCTACGGCTTCCCCTACGACCTCACCGAGGATGCGCTGCGCTCGCGCGGCCTGCAGGTGGACCGCGCCGGCTTCGATGCCGCCATGGCCGAGCAGAAGGCCAAGGCGCGCGCGGCGTGGAAGGGCTCGGGCGCCAAGGCGAGCGACGACATCTGGTTCGACCTCGCCGAGGAGCATGGCGCGACCGAGTTCACCGGCTACACCGGCGACGAAGGCGAAGGCGTGGTGCTGGCGATCGTCAAGGACGGTGTGCGGACCGAACGCGCGGAGGTCGGCGATACGGTCGAGCTGTTGCTCAACCAGACGCCGTTCTACGGCGAAAGCGGCGGCCAGATCGGAGACACCGGAACGCTGACCACGCTCAAGGGCTTCGAAGGCGCGGTCGAGGACACTGCGAAGCCGCTCGGCAAGCTGCACGTGCTGCGCACCAGAGTGGTGAAGGGCGAGCTCTCCGTCGGCGAAAGCGTGCACCAGATCGTGGACGCCGAGCGCCGCGACCGCGTCCGCGCCAACCATAGCGCGACGCATCTGCTGCATGCCGCGCTGCGTCGGCATCTCGGCACGCACATCACCCAGAAGGGCAGCCTCGTCGCGCCCGATTATTTCCGCTTCGACTTCTCGCACCCCAAGGCGCTGACCCGGGAGGAGATCGACGCTGTCGAGGCGGAGGTGAATGCGCAAATCCGCTCGAACGCACCGGTGACCACCCGGCTGATGAGTCATTCAGACGCGATTGACGCGGGCGCGATGGCGCTGTTCGGCGAGAAGTACGGGGACGAGGTGCGGGTCCTCTCGATGGGCCACGACAGCGACGCCGATTATTCGGTCGAGCTGTGCGGGGGCACCCACGTCCGCGCGCTCGGCGACATCCAGCTGCTCAAGATCATCTCGGAGAGCGCGGTTTCGTCCGGCGTGCGCCGGATCGAGGCGCTGACCGGCGAGGCCGCGCGGCGCTGGCTGATCGAGCGGGACTCCAAGCTGCGCGAAGCCGCGGCGACGCTCAAGTCGTCGCCGGACGAAGTGCCCGGGCGCATCGCCGCGCTGGTCGAGGAGCGCAGGCGCCTCGAGCGCGAGCTCGCCGACGCGAAGAAGGCGCTGGCGATGGGCGGCGGTGCGGCCAAGGCCGACCAGGCCGGTCCGGAAGAGGTCGGCGGCTACAAGTTCCTCGGTCAGGTGGTCGAGGGTCTCGATCCCAAGGGCCTCCGCGCCGAGGTCGATGGAATGAAGCAGCGCGTCGGATCGGGCATCGCCGCACTGATCGCAGTCAATGACGGCCGCGCCAGCGTCGCGGTCGGGGTCACCGACGATCTCGCCGGTCAGGTCAGCGCGGTCGAGCTGGTCAAGACCGCGGTCGCTGCGCTCGGCGGGCAGGGCGGCGGCGGCCGACCCGACATGGCCCAGGGCGGCGGCCCGGACGGCGACAAGGCGAATGAAGCCATTACGGCAATCAAGGATGCGCTGGAGAAAGTGGCGGCGTGATCGACGCGACTGCGAGCGACCCGATCACTCTCGAAGGCTCCTGCCATTGCGGTGCGGTGCAATTCACCGCCGAACTGCCGCAGGGCCTGGCGTCGGCGCGGCGCTGCACCTGTTCGATGTGCCGGATGCGCGGCGCGGTCGCGGTGACCGGCAGCATGGCCGGGTTCAAGATTACCCAGGGCGAGGACAAGCTCGGGACCTATCGCTTCAACACCGGGGTCGCGGAGCATCATTTCTGCACCGAGTGCGGCATCTACACCCACCACAAGCGCCGCTCGAACCCCAACGAGCTCGGAATCAACGTCGCCTGCCTCGACGGCGTGTCGCCCTTCGATTTTCGGGAGGTCGTGGTCTACGACGGCGAACGGCACCCGGCGGACAACCCGACGCACACCACCTACACCGCCGGCGTGTTGCGGTTCGAACCGGCGGAGGAGTAGGGCCGGTCCCGAGGAGACTCGCCAATGCCGCAAGACGCCGCGACCCAAGCCACGATCTTCGACCTGACCCCGCCGACCAAGGAGCAGTTCGACTCGCTGGTCGCCGAGCTCAGCGACGAGGAGCGCCACGTCCTTCTCGAGCATGGCACCGAGGCGCCGTTCTGCGGGGTGTTCCTCGATGAGAAGCGTCCCGGCGTGTTCACCTGCCGGCTGTGCGGGCTGCCGCTGTTCCACGGTGGCACCAAGTTCGAGAGCGGCACGGGCTGGCCGAGCTTCACCCAGCCGTTCAGCGCCGATCATCTGAAATATATCAGCGACACCAGCTACGGCATGGTTCGGACCGAGATCGTCTGCGCCCGCTGCGGGTCGCACCAGGGGCACGTGTTCCCGGATGGACCGCCGCCGACGGGCGAGCGCTATTGCATCAACTCCGTCAGTCTCGACTTCACGCCCGAGGGCGAGGACCTGCCCGACAAGCTCGGCCGCGGGGCTCCGGAGGGCGAGCCCGCCGCCTGAGCGGAACCCACGCGGCCTCGCGCGCTTTCACCGGGCGATGGCCGACCCGAAACCTGCCGCGCCGCGAATTCCGCTCGCGCTCCTGTTCCTGTTTCTGCTTGCCGCGGCGATCGGCGGCGGGCTGGTGACGCGAATGCTGCAGCCGGACGGCAGCGCGCAGCCGCGGGTGCTCGCTGGCCCGACCCAGCAGAGTCTCGCGCCACTGGTCCGCAAGACGGCGCCGGCGGTGGTCAACATCGCCGTCCTCCAGCCGTCGCCGGCCGAGCAGAACCCGTTGCTCCAGGACCCCTTCTTCCGGCGCTATTTCGGGGTCCCGGACTCGGCGCTTCAGCCGGCGGTCAGCGCCGGTTCCGGGGTGATCGTCGACGGCGACCGCGGGCTCGTTATCACCAATTTCCATGTCGTCCAGAATGCCCAGGCGGTCGAGGTCGGGCTCAAGGACGGGCGCCGATTCCCCGCCGTTCCCGTGGCGCTCAATGCCGATCTCGATCTCGCGGTGCTGCGGATCGGCGCGAAAGGGCTACCAAGCCTCGAGCTCGGCGACAGTAGCAAGCTCGAGGTCGGCGATTATGTCGTCGCGATCGGCAATCCGTTTAACCTCGGCCAGACGGTCACCGAAGGGATCGTCAGCGCCACCAACCGTCCGCTTCGCGAAGGCGACCCGCGGCGCTTCATCCAGACCGACGCGCCGATCAATCCCGGCAACAGCGGCGGCCCGCTGATCGACCTCGCCGGGCGGGTGATCGGCATCAACTCGGTGCTGTTCAGCCCGAGCCAGAGCGAAGCAACCGCGGGCAATGTCGGGATCGGATTCGCCATCCCGAGCAGCGACGTCAAGCGGGTGCTGCGCGCCGCCGAGCGGTCGTAAGTCGTTAATTTTCGTGAACCATTTCGCGTCACCGGGCGCTAACGGGTGAAGGGTTAATCAGGGCTCAGCAAGGTTCTCTTGTTGCGAGCTTGAGGGTCCTGCTGGAACGACACCGAAGCCCTGCCCGCGAGCCGGCATGCTCCCCTCGCTCCCCCGGCCCGGCAGGGCTTCCAGTTCCCTCCCGAAACCAGACACATGAGCGGCTCAGCCGCCGATGCGCTCGTAATCGATGCGGATCCGGACCCATTCGCCGACCATGGACTTGCCGCCCTTGCGCGGCGGGCGGACGCGGAATTGCCACGCCGCCTGGCGCACCGCGCTCGCGAGGTGTGAACCGGCGGGGGATTGCCCGAGCTCGACGCAATCCTCGACCCGGTTGCCGGGGATCGTCTTGCACGCGATCAGGCCCCAGCCGTCGGGCGCGTTCTTCGGCAGATAGCCGGACAGCTCGGCATCGCTCGGTTCGCGCGCCCATTCGGCGGCATAGAGGATCTCGCCGTGCGGTCCGCGCCCGACCTCCTCGCTGTCGGCTTCGCCGGGGTCAGGCCTGGGCAGGTTGCGGATGTCGGCAGCGGCCATCTGGTCGCCGGTCATCTCGATCCACGGCTGCTTGTGCTCGGCCGGCTTCGGTGGCGGGGCGATCGTCGGCTTCACCGGAAGGATGATCGGCGGCGGCTTCGGCACCGGCTGGTCCGGCTTCGACGCGGCGCGCGACGGCTGGGCGGCGTTGCTGTGCGATTCGGGGAGGAGGTCCACCACCGTGGCGTTGCTCGGCTGACGTTCGGGCATCGGAATGATTCCGAGCGTCAGCAGGACCAGCAGCAGCCCGAAATTGACTCCGAGCGCGAGGGCAAGTCCCGACACGCGCCGGCGGAGCGGCGGACGGTCGTGCGCGGAGGGAATCCGGTAGGAGGGCAAAATCTCTGTTCGTCAGGCGTCGCGTCAGGTTCGACGATAGCCGCGCGGCAAATGAACTGCGAGTGAAGTCCTCACTCGATGGGTCGAAAGGATTAGCCTTTGGGCTTCTTGCCGGTGAGCTTGGTCTCGGCGACCGCTTCAGCAAGGTCGGCGAGAAGTTCCCCGGCCTGTTTGGCGTCGAGCTGATACGACAAGGTCGCGCCTTGCTCGACCGCGACGGTGAGGACAATCTCGCCGTTCGGTCCGACTCCGACCTCTGCGCCAAGCGACGGGAGTGCATAAGGGACATCTGCAGTGCCCCCGGGCCCTGGCTGCGGTAGCGCCTTGATCGCCGATGTCGCGAGATAGGGCAGCAGCTTGGTCGGGACCGCGACCCAGACGTCGGTCTCGCCGTCTGGCAGCGGCACTTCGCGGCCGAAGCGGATCAGGCCGAACGCCTGGTCGCTCGACCGCGCCGAGCTCAGCGAGGCGATCTTGTGAGCCTGGACCGGCGTTGCCTTCATGATGCTGCCCCCATTAATTGAACGGCCAGGGTAACACAGGATGAGGGGCGCGGCGATGTTCGAGGGCTGGAAGGAATTCTACCTGATGGCCGGCGGCGCCGCGGCGGTGCTGATCGGCCTGATCTTCGTCGTCATCAGCCTGATGCAGGATCGGTCGCGCGACAGTGTGCTCGCCGGATCGCGGTTGTACATGGGGCCAATCGTGCTCGGCGTCAGCTTCGTTCTCGTCTTGAGCGCCGGCGCGCTGGCGCCCGGGATCGAGCGCTGGCAGTTCGCGGCGATCGCCGGCGTCGTCGCTCTATGGGGCCTGGCGCGGGGCGTGATTTCGACGATCGGCATCGCCCGGTTGAAGGACGAGGTCCACTGGACGGACCTGTGGTTCTACGGCGTGCTTCCGATCGCGCTGTACGCACTGCTCGGAGCCATCGGTTTCGCCTTCTGGGAAGACTGGGCGCATGCCAGGGCCGGGCTTGCCGGCTTCATCACCTTCGCCCTGCTGCTTGCGATCCGCAACGAATGGGATCTCATCACCTGGATCGCGCCGCGATCCGAGCCGTTGAAGGCGTCCGAGGAGTAGCGCCGGAGCTTAGAGGCCGGCGCGGTCGTCGGTCGACGAGTAGGGCTGCTCCTGGATGCTCGTGTCGATGTCGGCGACCTTGTACAGCAGGCACCAGGCGAACAGCCCGCTCAGTACCAGATAGGCTGCGAGTACGTAGAGCACGATCGAGGCGATCGGGGGCAGCACCTGAAGATAGGCGAGCACGGCGAGCCCGAGCCCGACAACGATACGAACGACCCGATCTTCCGGTCCGACATTCCTGGCCATGGTCAAGCAACCCCCTTGATGAGCATGGCGGCTCTCTAGCCGATATCGCCGAGCGAAACCAAGTGAAACAAGCGGCAATTGGATAACCCACGCTGATGGACCGATCGGTCGCCGCCGGTGAACCCTTAAGCCGCCGTTCAGCACCAACGGAGCCAAGGGAGCGATCTCTCTTGGTTGTTGAAGGAGAGCGTTCATGGCCGACATTTTCGGAACCGATAATTCGGAAACCCTCACCGGTACCTCTAGCAGCGATCACATTGAAGGCCGCGGCGGCAACGACCGCCTCTACGGCCAGGGCGGTAGCGACAGCCTCGATGGCGGCAGCGGCGACGACCTGATTTCCGGCGGGTCGGGCAACGACCTCATCATCGGCGGTGGCGGGGTTAACGATCTCTACGGCGACTCAGGGTTCGACACGTTTGCCGTGTCCACGCGCACCAGCGCGGACTTCTCCGACGACCTCATCTGGGACTTCCAGTTCGACGTCGACCAGGTCGACCTCACCGCCTGGGGCGTCAGCGACTTCAGCCAGGTGCAGTCGCTGCTCGACTTCGACTCGTACGGCGACGCGACCCTCAACGCCTATTTCGCCGGCCAGGATCATGTGCTGACGCTCAATAACGTCGACCCGCGCGACCTGATCTCGAGCGACTTCGTTTACGCCGACCCGGCGGCGATCAACGCGACCGGTACCGCCAACGACGACGTGATGTTCGGCTCCCGTCACGACGACATTCTCAACGGCGGAGCGGGGTTCGACATCCTGCTCGGCGGGCTCGGCAACGACAGTTTGTCGGGCGCCGCGGGCAATGACGACCTGGTTGGTGGCGCCGGCGACGACACCTTGTCCGGCGGCAGCGACAGCGACCTGCTCGAAGGGTTCGACGGCAACGACACCGAGAATGGCGGATCGGGCCGCGACTTCCTCTATGGCGACGGCGGCAACGACCGGTTGCGTGGGAGCACCGGGACCGATGATCTCCACGGCGGCAGCGGCGCCGACCGCTTCATATTCGACGACGGCGATTTCGGCGGCCAGGGCCGGACCACGGCCGACTATATCGCCGACTTCAGCCACAGCGAGGGCGACCGCGTCGACCTCCACCTCGTCGATGCCGTCGAAGGCGGCGCCGACAACGCATTCACCTTCATCGGCACCCAGGCGTTCTCGGGCGTAGCCGGTCAGCTCCGCTACCTGTTCTCTGGCGGCGACACGTTCGTCCAGGGCGACACCGATGGCGACGGGCACTCCGACTTCCTCATCTTCATCGAGGGGACGCACAACCTGACAAGCTCGGATTTCATCCTCTAGGGACGGCGCGGGTTACAATTCGCTGCGATCGCGCTTATGTAGGGTCCGCTACTAGTCGCAAAATGACGGACTTCGGGCGCTTTGCGGCTCCTTTCTCCTTCTCTTGTCGCTCCTAGCATCAGGGGACCGACTCCCGGCCTCCGAGAAGAAGAAGGAACTGCACCATGCCGATTGGCACCGTGAAATTTTTCAACGAGCAGAAGGGCTACGGCTTCATCGCTCCCGAAGGCGGCGGACAGGACGCGTTCGTCCACATCACCGCGGTCGAGCGCGCCGGAATGCGCACTCTGCGCGAGAACCAGCGTGTCAGCTACGACCTGCAGCAGGACAACCGCGGCAAGCTCAAGGCCGAGAACCTGCAGTCGGCCGACGACGCTTCGTCCGAGCAGGCTCCGGAAGCCGCTGGAGACAGCGAGTAAGTTCGTGGTGACTGCAAGCCATCGTAACGCAAACCTCGACTTCTACCTCGCCCGCGCCGCACAGGCGCGGGTCGAGGCGGAAGAAGCGACTCTCGACCATGTCCGCGAACGCTGCCTCCGATCGGAGGCAGCGTGGACGGCCATGGCCGAGCGCGCCCAGCGCAGCGAGCGGCTGAAAGCCGCTGAGGCGGAGCGCAAGGCCGAATCCGGCCTGACCAGCTGAGCGGCGCGGCGGCGCACCGCGCCGCCTCGCATGGCCGCGATTTAATCCTCCGGACAATTGCCCGCCGGGCAGACCGGCCTATTCTCCCGCCTCCCAAGTGCCGAGGGAGGAAACACATGAAACAGCTCGTCATCGCCTTGACCGCCGTCAGCCTGCTGGCGGGCGCCGCGCCGTCGTTCGCAGCGCCGTGCAAGGACGCCAAGGGCAAGTTCGTCAAATGCCCGGCGAAGCCCAAGGTCTGCCGCAACGCCAAGGGTCATTTCATGAAATGCAAATAGCCGTTCGGCGGCTTACTCGCTCTTCGACTCGGCCTCGATCTTCGCTGCGACGTCGGGGTGCGCCTTCAAATAGGTGATCACCTTGTCCTTGAACTCCGGCAGCGCCGCTTGGGTCGCTGCGTGGATGTCCTGGAACATCGCGGTGTTGACCTTGGCGACGGCGGGATCGCCCACGATCGCCGTTGAGCGCGACAAATAATGCGCGCCTGACGGAGTGGCCGCGAAAGCGTGGATGTCCTTCAGTTCGGCAAGCGAGAATTCGCGCGTGTAGGCGCCGGCCATCGCTTCGAACATCAGCGGCAGGTGCTTTTCCATCACGCCGCTCTGCCGGACTTTCGCCTTGGCAATATAGTCGTTCATGATCGCCGCGAGCCCCGGATCCGACATCATCGCCGCGGGGAGCAGCGGGCGCATCTGCGTCATCATGTCGTCCTGCATCTTCTGGATCATCTGCAGCCGCTGGGCGGGCGGGAACATGATCCCGATGATCGCATGCGCCTCGGCGAGCTTGACCGGATCCGCGGCCTGGGTTGCCGCCCGCGGCTGGGCAAGCGCGCCCACCGGTGTCGCGGCCGCGAGGCTCGCCCCGAGAATATAGCCGATCGTCTTCGTCTTCACGCTGCCCTCCCGATTGTGTGGGGCCGAGCATAAGCAGCGCAATCGCCAACGCAAATTCGGATTCGCGGCCCCGTTCCATTAGGCGCCAAGCCCCATTCGTGCTACAAGCGAGCCATCGCGCGCCGTTGTTTTGTAGGCATTCGCGCGGCTGAGAGACCAAGCGCGCTCCCGCTTACCGGCAGGAGTCCGTAATGGACCTCGATTCCTCTTTCTCGACGGGCGCCGATGGGCCGCTGAACCAACCGTCGAACCAGCAAACCGCGGACGGTTTGCGCGAACAGGCGGCCGCGTGCCGGCGCCTGTCCGTCAAGGCCCGCACCCGCGTCGGGGTGAAAGCGCTCGAACAGCTCGGCGACCATTTCGACGAAAGCGCCCGCAAGCTCGACCCGTCGAGCATGAAGCGATGAGCCGCGTCGTCCATCTCAACCTCGAGGAAGGCGTGGTGATCATCCGCTGCCTCAGCGAGAACGTCGGCGTCTCGACGATCGAGCGCCTGCCTGCCGGCGGCGTGCGTCTGGTGTGCAAGAGCAGCGACGGCGCCGAGCGCATTCGCAAGAAGCTCAAGGCCAACCTCATCAAGGAGGACGTGGTGCGCGAGCGGCACCGGCCGGCGACCCCGCTGTGGTGAGCTGAAGCGGCGCTTCTTCAATAACCGTAGGCGCGCGAGATCAGCGTCTCGATCGCGCCGTGGACCCAGTAGGGAATCGTGAGCAGCAGGATCAGCGCGGCCAGCAACCCCATGTTGGCACGCGGCGAGCGGACGAACAGCAAGGCGATCATCGCCCCCTCGATCGCCAGATTATAGGGAATCGTCCACAGCCAGAACACCGCCGGCTGATGCGCCAGGCGATCCTTGAACACCCCCAAGTAGGTCACGTGGATCAGCATCTCGGCTGCGAGCAGCATCAGGACGATGAAGCGCTTGCGCTCACGGTAATAGTCGGCGAGCCGCTCGTGATCGGCGTCGTCGTGCGGGAAGACCACCGCGGCGGCGAGATAGAAGCAGATCGCCAGCAGCACCGGCGCCCACAGCCCTTCGAAATCGATCGTGATCGACTTCAGGGATACCCAGCCGTCGACCCAGGTCGAACAGATGTCGACGAGGATGAACAAGGCCAGCAGCGCGGTCTGCGGCTCGAGCTTCTTGAGCGCCCGGGCGCGGACCATGTGCGCGAACCCGCCGAGCAGCTCGGTCAGTGCCAGCCCGAGGATCAGGCTGTAGAAGGTGACGAAATAGTCGAAGCGGTCCATGCGTGCCCCCCGGCGCGATCGGTTACTCGAAGTCGGAGGCGGGCCGGTCGTACAGGGCCGACAGGCTGCGGCGGGTCGGGGGCGTGTTGCGCTTGATGAAGGCTTCGGCCTCGCGCATCGTCGCGAAGGCGTGCTCGGTGGCGTCGCTCGCGTGGTGGGTGAGCGCGACGACGTAGGGCAGCTCCGCACCCTGTATGTGCATGATGCGCCCGGCGGTCGAGCTCATGTGCCCGCCTTCATTCTCCTGCGCCTCCTCCGCCTGCTTCATTTCCGCCTCTTCGGCGGCCGAGCGAAAGGCGGTGAAGCTCTTGCTCTTCGGGTTCCTGGTGTCTTCCATTTCGTCTCTCCCGAATATTGTGAAGCCGCGTCGATCAGGCCCCGTGGTTCTCGATGCTCTGCCGCACGGCCGCGTCCATGGCGTCGTCTTCCTCCGACCGCCGCTCGGTTCGATCCTTGGCCTGCTGGCCGATTCGCCGGTTCCGTTGCTGCTCGCTTTCCGGGTCGCGAGCCTTCCTCGGCAGCCTCGCCGGGCTGCGGGGAGCCTCCGGTTGCCCCTCGCTCATGCCTCGAGCGTCATCTGCTTGAGCAGGGTTTCGACCCGCTCGAGCCCTTCGTCGCTCTCGATCGCGAGATGCAGCGGGAGCGCGCCGAGCGCTTCGTGGCGGGTGTTGAGGAAGGCGATCACCGGCTCCGAGCCGCGGAAGTGGCGCCAGGCCGACTGGACCAGCTGGCTCTGCCGCCGCGACTGCTCGATCGGCATGTTGGGCGCGCGGCGCCTGCGGAAGGCCATGGAGCGCGGACGGTCGACCTTGGCCGAGGTGTCGATCGGCAGCTCGCCGGTTGGAACGGGCGCGCTCAAGTGACGTAGCCCGGAAGCGCGCGGCCGGCGCCGAGGACTTCGCGGCGGCGCGCGATCTCGTCCGAATATTCGCGGGCGAACTCAGCATGGGCGCGCTGCTCGCGCGGGGTCAGCGAAGTGTCTGCGGCCATCAGCGAAAGCTGGTGCCGGTGCAGCAGGTGATTGAGGTCCATGGGCATGCTCCCGGATGCTGTAAGCGGGAGCGCGGCGGAGTCTCTCAGCCGCCGGCGCCTACGAATGCGTTGCCGGCGATGGTAGAGATATGGGGACGAGGGGGGTGGATTACGAGTGCTCTTGCCTGCGCGTGTCAGCCATTCGCAGCGTCCCTAGGATTGGTCACAATTCTGTGCCACCTATCGTTGGTCAGCGTGCCGCGGGGACGGGGCTCGGCCCGTCTCCGCCCCGCACCCTAAACGCCGTCATCGTTTTCAGCTGCATCGCCATCTTCATCGTCGCCATTTGGCTCCGCATCGGGATCGCCGTCCGCCAAATCCATTATCTCGATGACGGCGTCGAGCAGCGCTTGCGTGAGTTGCTCGAATTGCTTGCGTGCAGCGAGGTCCGTCAGAACGGCCGGAACGATCGGACCAGCCGGTTCGACGAGCCGAAGATGGTTGCGCCGGCGGATTACTGTCATCTCAGCGCGCCCCGCCATACGGGTGGTCATCCCAATACCATTCGGCGATTTCCCGAAGCTCGTCTCCAGCAACGATGAAATGGTCGAGGAGTGGGACGTTAAGCTCACGCGACACGTGAGCGAGCCTTCTCGTTACCTGAATGTCAGAAGGGCTCGGTGTCGGATCGCCGCTCGGGTGATTGTGAACCAGCACGAACGCCTGGGCCTTGACCGCATAAGCCCGGTCGATGAGCTTCCAGAACGGAACCGGACAGGCGCCCACATCGCCGCGCGCGATCGTATCGACGGCGAGCAACTGAAGATTCCCATCGACATACAGAGCAAGCAGCCACTCGCGGGCTTCGTGCCCCAGCGACTCCACGTAGGACTTTACGGCTTGCCGCCCGTGCCTCAGGCTCCAGGGACGAAAGAAATCATCGGCGCGCGATTGATTGTGCTGAGCAGCGCAAGCGCAGCCGCAACACGGACAGCGGAAATCCGCTAGAGCGTGACAGGACAAGATAGATACCCCCATCGCCGGGCCTTCTTGCGGGCCCATTCGATTCGGCATGTCCAAAATGGAGTGGAACTGCATTGGTTCCCGCCCAAGTCTTCGCAACCCAAATTAAAGTCGGCGGCACGTAAATAATGGCTGTCTTCTTGACCTACGAAGCCACCGAAACGGACTATTACTCAATTGGTTAGTAATAGACGCGTGCAAGATAACGGGCCCTCACGAGCGGGAGGGCCAAATGACCAAGATCACGGTTTTGCTGTGTGCACTTGCGATAGCGGTTCCCTCGGCGGCGATGGCGCAGTCGGTTTCTCAGGTTCAAAAGGCGACCACGCCCGCCGTCCCGACGCACGTCGATTGGAAAAACCTGGAGCCGGCCATAAGGATTGAGGGCCGGCGTGCGGCGCTTTCGTTCAGAGTTCCGATTTCGAAATGGGAGAGCGAGAAGCCAGCCGTTCGGCTTGGGTCCCTATGGCAAAACCAATCGGCCGCAATGAAGTGGGAAACGACCTACTTGGCGTTGAGCGCCATCGATGCTGCACAGACGATCCGCTGCCTCAAGCGCAGCCTCTGCGAAGAAGCTAACCCGATCTTTGGCAAGCATCCACACGCCGGAACTCTCATCGCATCAAAGCTTGGCGGCGGGCTCCTGCACTATTTGCTTATCAACGAGTTGAACAAGCGCGACCCGAGAATGGCGCTCCGCACCGCGCAGATCAGCGCTGGGTTGCAGGGCGGCGTCGTCGCAATGAACGCTCGCATCATGTTTTAGGGATCGGGGGCCAGCAAGCTCGACGGAGCGGATGGGTGTGGTGACGGGCGACCGTCCCGCCTTCGCGTGTGAGTACGACAGCTTACTGAATTGTGATTACAACGAGAATAAGGTGAGCAAGATCCGGCATAATCCCCTCCCAGACCCGAGCGGGCCGAGTGGACCACGCAGGACGAAGGAATTCAATGCGAAACTCGGAGGCGTTCAGTTCTTCTGATTTTCCGTATTCACCGCTTCAATCACAGCCTCAACGTATCGAAGTGTGCACTCCAGGATTGTGTCGGGCGATTTTGGTAATCCCTCTGGCAAACCGTCCACGCTGAGACCGACAACTATCGAAATTGGAACATTCGGGAGCTGCTCACCGGAGTGGAAAACATATTTGTCTGCTTGAGAAAAAGCATCCTTCGGAACTTGAAAAATCCGCTGTGGCTGGTCGGGCTCGTGGAAGGCTAGAGCCAGAATGCTGCCGTCAGAGGGCAGAAGTTCCCAGTGTTTTCCAGAGTTTGAGATCTCTTTGGCGGCTTGCGCGTGGATGTGTTCGAATCTCTTCGCTCTCACATCCGTGATCAGCGCGGCCATTTCCGATCCGATGTAAGGCTCAACCCTCGCTAACATCTGGCGATAGGCTTCTTCGTTGATTGCCAAGGGAAAATAGAGTGTGCGAACGCGATCGTGCCCCCGCGATTTTGCCATCGCTGCAGCTACGTGATCTAGCGCTGAGATCGCGTTCGTCGCCGCGTCGGCCATGACCGGCTTGGCCCGAAGCAGCCGATCCCGGTCAATAGTGATTGAATAAACCCAAGTACCCGTCGATTCGTCCTGCCGGCTCCGGACGTTCCATAGTTGCGGCATATTCCGCTTGACGATGAGTTCATTGAATTCTTCGAGGTGATGGCGAGCTCGCTCGAAGAGCGCGCAGGCATCGCTCAAGTCGACCGACATCGGCCGCTCACTGATCGAGGAACGACCTCATCTTTCGCGACCTCGACGGATGCTTCAGCTTCCGCAGCGCCTTAGCCTCGATCTGGCGGATGCGCTCGCGGGTCACGCTGAACTGCTGGCCGACTTCCTCCAGCGTGTGATCGGTGTTCATGCCGATGCCGAAGCGCATGCGGAGCACGCGCTCCTCGCGCGGGGTCAGTGACGCCAGCACCCGCGTCACCGTTTCCTTGAGGTTCGACTGGATCGCCGCGTCGACCGGGATGACCGCATTCTTGTCCTCGATGAAGTCGCCGAGGTGGCTGTCTTCCTCGTCGCCGATCGGGGTTTCGAGGCTGATCGGCTCCTTGGCGATCTTCATCACCTTGCGGACCTTCTCGAGCGGCATCGAGAGGCGCTCGGCG
>Ga0207678_10000556_pt1 | contig 34074 bp, 30 predicted proteins | sample KBSC63metaG_FD_184319 | JGI IMG/M metagenome (GOLD analysis project Ga0207678, IMG submission 184319) | Corn rhizosphere microbial communities from Kellogg Biological Station, Michigan, USA - KBS C6-3 metaG (SPAdes) (version 2) | ecosystem: Host-associated > Plants > Roots > Rhizosphere > Soil ... | reverse complement strand
GACTTTGGACGCCAGGGTGCGGGCGTCGGCGGCGATCTCCCGCAGGCCCTTGCGGTCGGCGTCGAAGACCGTGGGGACGACGAGGGCGTCCTCGGCGGCCACCGCGACACCGACGTTGACCCGCGAGTGGAGCTCGAGGTGACCGTCCTTGTAGGAGCCGTTGGCGAGCGGGTGCTCGCGGAGCGCCAATGCGCAGGCCTTGACCACCATGTCGTTGAAGGAGGGGACGACCTCGCCCTCGGGGGTCAGCGCCTTCAGTCTCGCGCGGGCCTCGACCGCGGCGCTCATGTCGATCTCCGACCGAAGGTAGAAGTGCGGCGCCGTGGCCTTCGACTCGGCCATCCGACGCGCCACCACCTGCTGCAGACGACTCAGCTCCTGCTGCGTGGTCGTCCCCTTGGCGGTCTCCGCAGTCCCCACCTCATCCGCCCCCCTGACCGCGGCTGGTGGGGTGGATGAGGTGGGGACCTCGGACGGCTTCTGCTTCTCCACGTCGGCCTTGACGATCCGCCCACCGGGCCCGGAGCCGGTGACCGCCGCCAGATCGACGCCGGTCTCCCGCGCCACCCGCCGCGCCAGCGGCGAGGCCTTGGCGCGCTCCCCGTCAGTCGGAACAGGCTCCGAAGGAGCCGGGGCTGAGGCTTGAGCCTGGACCGGGTCCGGCGTTGGCTCCGCCGCCGCCGGGACCGAAGCCGCCGCATCCCCGTCCCCCACCACCGCGATCGGCGCGCCGATCGCGAGCGCGTCGCCCTCCCGGGCGAGGATCTGGGTCAGGGTGCCGGCGACGTCTGACTCGTAGGCCATGTTCGCCTTGTCGGTCTCGATTTCGACCAGCTCGTCGCCGACCGCGACCTCGTCCCCGACCTGCTTCATCCATTTGAGGATGACCCCCTCCTCCATCGAGTCGGAGAGGCGCGGCATCACGATCTCGGCCATCAGGGAGCGAGGTCCAGAACTTGCAGGGTGGCCCGTTCGATTCGGTCTTCGGTCGGCATCGCGGCCAGCTCGAGCTCCTTCGCGTAGGGCAGCGGCACCTCCGCCATCCCCACCCGCTCGACCGGCGCGTCGAGGTCGTCGAAGCAGGCGTGCTGGATCCGCGCCGCGATCTCGGCGCTGACCCCGTAGCTCGGCCAGCCCTCCTCGACGCAGAGCACGCGGTTGGTCTTGGCGACCGACGCGGCGATCGTCTCCACGTCGAGCGGCCGCAGGCTGCGCAGGTCGACGACCTCCAGCGAGACGCCGCGCTCGGCGGCCAGCTTCTCGGCGACCTTCAGCGCCCGCACCGTCGCGAAGGAGTGCGCGACGACCGTCATGTCGCCCCCCTGCCGGGCCACCCCGGCGCGCCCGATCGGCGTCACCAGCTCCGGGTCGAGGTCGACCTCGCCCTTCTCCTTGTAGATCGGCAGGTTCTCGATCACCAGCACCGGGTCGTCGTCGCGGATCGCTGCCTTCAGGAGGCCCTTGGCGTCGGCCGGGTTGGCCGGCGCGACGACCTTCAGCCCTGGCGTCCCGGCGAACCAGCCGTCGAAGCTCTGCGAGTGCTGGGCCGTCAGCTGGTTGCCCGCCCCGTTCGGCGTGCGGATCACGAGCGGACAGCGGACCTCGCCGCCGAACATCGCCCCGACCTTGGCCGCGTGGTTCACGACCTGGTCCATCGCCACGAGGAGGAAGTTCAAGGTCATGATCTCGACGATCGGCCTCTCCCCCAGCATCGCCGCGCCGACGCCCGCGCCGACGAAGGCCTCCTCGGAGATCGGCGTGTCGCGCACCCGGTCAGGGCCGAATTCGTCCAGCAGCCCGGCGGTCACCTTGTAGGAGCCGTCGAACACCCCGACCTCCTCGCCCATGATGAAGACGCGCTCGTCGCGTTCCAGCTCCTGGCGCATCGCGAGGCGGAGCGCCTCGCGGTAGGTCATCGTCTCGACGCCCGTCGTCCGGGCGGGCGCCTCGGCCACGCCGGAGCCGCTCACTTGCCCAGCCCTCCGGCGAAGACCAGCTCCTCCTCGCCCACCGGGCTACCGAGGCGCATGCGCTCGAACTGTTCCTCGGAGCCGGCCGCGTAGACGCCGGCGGCGAGACGGTCGATCGACGGCGGCGCGTCCTGCTCCGCGTAGGCGACGGCCGCCTCGACCTCGGCGTCGACTTCGGCCTCGAGCGCCTCGATCCCCTCGAGCGGCGCGCCACGCGCCTCGAGCGACTCGCGCGTCCGCACCAGCGGGTCTTGGTGGCGCCGCTCCTCGATCTCCTCCTTGGTCCGGTAGGCCAGCCCGGCGTCGGCGACCGAGTGGCCGCGGTAGCGGTAGGTCAGCGCCTCGAGCACGGCGGGCTTGCGCTCCTCGCGTGCGGCGCGCAAGAGCCGCGCCGTCGCCCACTCGACCTCCTCGAGGTCGTCGCCGTCGACCCGCTCGCCCTCGATCCGGAAGGCACTCGCGCGCTTGAAGATGTCGGGCTCGGCCGAGGCACGCTCGACGCTCGTCCCCATCCCGTAGAGGTTGTTGATGACCATGAAGACGACGGGCAGGTTCCAGACCGCGGCCAGGTTCAGCGACTCGTGCCAGGCGCCCATGTTCACGGCGCCGTCGCCGAGCTCGCAGAGCACCGCCTGCTCCTTCCCGCGGCGCACCAGCGAGAGCGCCATCCCGGTCGCGATCGGCAGCTGCCCGGCGACGATCCCCCAGCCGCCGTAGTAGCCGCGCGAGACGTCGAGCAGGTGCATCGAGCCGCCCCGCCCGTGCGCGCAGCCGTGGGCGCGGCCGAAGAGCTCCGCCATCACCGCCTCGGGTGGGACGCCGCGGGCGAGCGCGAAGCCGTGGCAGCGATAGCCGGTGACCAGCAGGTCGTCCTCCTCCAGCGCCGACACCGCGCCGACCGTCGCCGCCTCCTGCCCCGAGGACAGGTGGCAGTAGCCGCCGATCCGCGCCGCCTTGTACTGGCGCTCCGCGGCCTCCTCGAAGCGGCGGATCAGGAACATCGTGCGGTACTTGCCGAAGAGGTCGTCGACGTCGAGGTCGAGCGGGGCATCGGTCCTGTCGATTACGGCCATCAGGGCTCCTCGAAGTAGTCGGGGTGTTGTTCACGGATGCGGGGGACCTCGCGCAGGACATCGCGGAGGTGCTCGCGCAGGGACTCCTCGGCGCCGTCGGGGTCGTGGCGCTCGACCGCCTCGGCGACCGCCCGGTGGGCTTCGACCATCGTCGGCAGGTAGTCGGGCATCGAGAGGCTGAGCCGCCGCAGTCGGATCAGGTGGGACTTGGCGCGCTCGTTGACCGGCCAGACCGCGGGGTGCCCGCTGAGGTCGCAGAGGTGGCGGTGGAAGGTGTCGTCGAGCAGCTGCCAGGAGTCGATGTCGGCCCGGTCGCTGGACCGTTCCTGGGCGCGCAGGTTTTCCTCCAGCTGCGCCATCGACTCTTCGTCGGCGAGTTCGGCGGCGACGCGGACCGCGGTGCACTCGAGCGCCTCGCGGATGAACTGCGCGTCGGCGACCGCGGCGGGGCTGATCCGGGCGACGAAGGTGCCGATCTGGGGACGGACTTCGACCAGGCGGTCGTCGCGAAGACGGCCGAGCGCCTCGCGGATCGGGGTGCGGCTGACGCCCAGGCGCTCGCCCAGCTCGGCCTCCGAGAGGCGCTCGCCGGGGGTCAGCTCGGCGCGGACGATCTGGTCGCGCAGGGCGGCATATAGGTACGGGCCTGCGGGGGCACGCCCGGGGCGGCGGAGGGTGTCGGAGGCTTTGCTCCGACGGATAGGAATCGGCTCGGCCATGGGATAAATACTAGTATACAAGCGGTCGGACGGTTCGAGTCCCGCCCGACACCCCCCGGACGCCCCGCCCCCGTGCGGGGCGTCTTCGTTCTAGCCCCGCGGGAAGCGCAGGGTCCAGCCGAACCGGGTGCCGACTCGCGACGGCGCCGGGCCCGAGAAGGGCACCGGATCGGGGAGCGGCTCGCCTCGCCGTTCGGCGGCGAGGAAGCCCAGCAACACGGTCGGCACGATGGCGCGCTCGTCCTCAGGCATCACCGCGATCTCGAGCCCGATCCGGTCCTCCTTCTCCTGCGACGGCCGCGCCCGCAGGTCGGCGACCATGCCCGCCACTTCGCCTTCGACCCGCCGCTCGTCGGCCTCGCTCAATGCCATGGCGAGAGGCTAGCCACGGGGACCACCGGGTGCGTTCGCAGTAAGTGGGCCGGGTTGCGCGGCTCACGTCTTTAGACAGCGCTTCGCAGCTCTTTAGGAAGTTGTTCGCGCCCGTTTAGGGCACGGCGAGCAGCGGGGGCGAACCTGTCCTCCATGCCCAAGCAAAAGAGAAGTCATCCGTTCGGCTCTGCCCTCCTGGGCGGGGCAGTCGTCGCCGTCTTCGCCGCGCTCGCCTTCGCGACCGGGCTCGTGTCGAGCGGCGGCGGTTCCACCACCACCATCCGTGAAGTCGTGCGCGCCTCGGGCGCCACCCCGGCGGCGGCCGTCACCGCCGGCGACGAAAGCGGCAACGCCGTCAACGAGATCTACAAGGCCGACGCGAACGGCGTCGCCTTCATCGAATCGAAGGTGGCCGAAGGCGTCGCCTCGGGCTCCGGCGTCGTCCTCGACGACGAAGGCCACGTCCTCACCAACAACCACGTCGTCGAAGGCGGCGAAGAAATCCGGGTCTCCTTCGAATCGGAAGGCCAGATGTACCCGGCCGAAGTGGTCGGCACCGAACCGAACTCCGACCTCGCGCTGCTGAAGGTCGAAGCGCCGGCAGCGCAGCTCCACCCGTTGGCGCTCGGCGACTCCTCGAAGGTGGAAGTCGGCGACCCGGTGGTCGCGATCGGCAACCCGTTCGACCTGCAACGGACCGTGACCAGCGGCATCGTCTCCGCCCTGCAGCGTGAAATCACCGCGCCCGACGGGGTGGCGATCAAGAACGTGATCCAGACCGACGCGGCGATCAACCCGGGCAACTCGGGCGGGCCGCTGATCAACGCGGACGGCGAAGTGATCGGCATCAACTCGCAGATCTACACCGGCGGCGAAGGCTCCGAGGGCAACGTCGGCATCGGCTTCGCGATCCCGATCAACACCGCCAAGGAACAGATCGCCAAGCTCGAGTCCGGGACCGCCGACGAACACGGCTTCCTCGGCATCAGCGGGGCGACGATCACCCCCGAACTGGCAAAGGCGTTCAACCTGCCGGTCGAAGAAGGCGTCCTCGTGCAGCAGGTCGAGGAAGGTGGCCCCGCGGCGGCCGCCGGCATCCAGGGAGCGACCACTGCGGCGGAAGTCGAAGGGCAGCAGTTCGGCCTCGGCGGCGACATCGTCACCGCCATCGACGGCGAAAAGATCGGATCCACCGAAGACCTGGTGAAGACGATCTCCGACGCCCACGCCGGTGAAACGGTCGAAATGACCGTGATCCGTGGTGAACGGACCGCGACGGTAAGCGTGACGCTCGCCGAACGCCCCGCCACCTCGGCGGGATAAGACGGCGGGCGCGCCTTCAAAGCGCCCTCCTCCGAAGCCACCCACGAAACCCCCGGCGCCCCTCTCCCTTGCGGTGGGGCGCCGGGGAGCTTCGGTTATCCGGCAGGGGCCGGCGGCGCCGCTCCGCGTGGGCTTGGTGATGGTCACTTAGGGTTCCCCGCCCATGGCCGGACTGAGCGAGACCGAGGCCGCGCGGCGCCTGAATGAGGCGGGCCCGCCGCGCAAGCAGCGGACGAGCCGCTCCTACGTCTCGATCGCGATCGCCAACACCTTCACGGTCTTCAACCTGATCCTCGCCGGGTTCGGGCTGGCGACGATCATCTTCGGCAACCCCAAGGACGCGCTCTTCCTCGGCATCCTCGTCGCCAACGTCGCGATCGGGACCTTCCAGGAGGTGCGCGCCAAGCGCGCGCTGGACAAGCTCGCCGCGCTGGTGGTGGCGAAAGCGACGGTGGTTCGCGACGGCGCGTCGCGGCAGGTGCCGCTGGAGGAGGTCGTGGTCGGCGACCTGGTGCGGATCGGCAGCGGCGACCAGGTCCCCGCCGACGGCGAGCTGGTGCGCGCCGACGGGCTGGCGCTCGACGAGTCCGACCTGACCGGCGAGTCCGAGCCGGTGGTGCGGCGGATCGGCGACGAGGTCTTCTCCGGCACCTTCGCGCTGGAAGGCGAGGGCGACTTCGAGGCGACCGCGGTCGGCGCCGAGAGCCACGCCGCGCAGCTGACCGAGACGGCGCGCGCCTTCCGCCACCCGCGCTCGCCGCTGGAGAAGGCGATGGACCGCCTGCTGATCATCATGGTCGGGACGATGGCGCCGCTCGGGATCGGCCTCGGCGTCTCCCTGGCACTGCGGAACGTGAGCCAGGCCGACGCGGTCGAGACGCTCACCGCGGGGATCGTCAACATCGTCCCCGAGGGGCTGATCCTGCTGGTCTCGCTGACCGCGGCGGTGACCGCGGCGAAGATGGCGCGGCACGGGATCCTCGCCCAGCAGCTGAACGCGATCGAGTCGCTGGCCTCGGTGTCGGTGATGTGCACGGACAAGACCGGGACGCTGACCGAGGCGTCGCTGCGGGTGGTCGAGCTGATCCCCGCCGAGGGGGTCGAGGAACGCGACCTGGCGAGCACCTTCGGCGCCTACGCGGCAAGCGCGCCGGCGCGGAACTCGACCCTGGAGGCGATCCACGCGGCGGGGCTCGGCGACGGGGTCGCAGCGCAGGAGCCGACGGCGACGATCCCGTTCTCCTCGCGGCGGCGCTGGAGCGCGCTCGAGCTGAGCGGGCGGCGGCTGGTGCTGGGCGCCCCGGAGGCGCTGCTGGACGGGGTCGTCTCCGACGCCACGCTCGCCGAGCGAGCGGCGAGCGAGGCGGCGGCCGGACGGCGGGTCCTTGCGCTCGCCGCCTACGGCACGCCGCTCCCCGAGCCTGGCCCCGATGTCGAGCTCACCGCGCCGCTGCAGCCGCTCGGCATCGTCGTCCTGGCCGAGGAGCTGCGCGCCTCTGCGGTCGAGACGATCGCCTTCTTCGCCCGCGAGGACGTCGCCCTGAAGGTGCTCTCCGGCGACAACCCGGCGACGGTCGGGGCGATCGCGCGGGACCTCGGGATCGAGGCGAGCGGCCCGGCGCTCGACGGGCGCCACCTGCCCGAGGACGACGCCGAGCTGCTCGCGGCGGTGCGGGCGGCGCCCGCGATCGGGCGGATCTCCCCCGAGGGCAAGGAGCGCGTCGTCCGCGTGCTGAGCGAGGGCGGCGAATACGTCGGCATGCTCGGCGACGGCGTCAACGACGTCCCCGCGCTGAAGCAGGCGCGCCTGGCGATCGCCCAGGGCAGCGGCACGCAGATGGCGCGCTCGGTGTCGGACCTGGTGCTGGTGTCCGGCGAATTCGGCGAGGTGCCACCGATGGTCGGCGAAGGGCGCCAGATCCTGCGCAACATCCAGCGGGTTGCGCGCCTCTTCGTCTCGAAGGCGATCTTCACCGCCTTCCTGGTCCTGGTGATCGCGATCCCGAGCGGCGTCTTCCCGATGCTGCCGCGCCAGTTCACGCTGACCTCGACCTTCACGATCGGCATCCCCGCCTTCCTGCTGGCGCTGGCGCCGTCGAGCGGGCCGTGGCGGCCGGAGGGCTTCCTGCGGGCGATCGCCCGCTTCTCGATCCCGGCCGGGCTCGCGTGCGGGCTCGGCATCCTCTCCACCTACCTGCTGGCGCGGCACGCCTTCGAAGTCGACCTGACCCAGGCGCGCAGCGCGACGGCGGCGACCGTGGTGGTGTCGGGGCTGGCGATCGTCTTCGCGCTGGAGGACCAGCCGGGGACGCGCCGGCTCATCGTCGGGGCGCTCTGCGCGGTGATGGCGCTGCTCTTCTTCGGCGCCTGCGCGATCCCGGTGGCGCGCGAATTCTTCGAAATCGCCACCCCGACCGGCGGCATGGTCGGCGCCTGGCTGATCGGCTCGGTGGTGGCGATCGTGCTGCTGGCCGCGGCGCTGCGCGTGGTCGCGGTGCTCGACCGGCGCGCGGGCGTCACTCCACGCGAAATCGCTCCGGCACCTGTTTCTCGGCAGACTTAGGCGGGCGCTCGTAGGGCCGCTGCTGGCGCGGCGGCAGCGTGATCCGCTCCTGGTCGAGCCGCCGGTAGGGGATCTGCTCGAGCAGGTGGCTGATCAGGTTGAGCCGGGTCGAGCGCTTGTCGTCGGACTCGACCACGAACCAGGGCGAGTGCTCGGTGTCGGTGCGGGCGAACATCTCGTCCTTGGCCTCGGCGTAGTCGACCCACCGGGCGCGCGCCTCGACGTCGACCGGGGAGAGCTTCCAGTGCTTCAGCGGACTGTCGAGGCGGGCCTGGAAGCGGCGCTCCTGCTCGTCGTCGGAGACCGAGAGCCAGTACTTGATCAGGTGGATGCCGGAGCGCTGGATGATCCGCTCGAAGCGCGGGCAGGAGTGCAGGAACTCCTCGTACTCCTCGTCGGTGCAGAAGCCCATCACCCGCTCGACCCCGGCGCGGTTGTACCAGGAGCGGTCGAAGAGGACCATCTCCCCGGCGGCGGGCAACTGCGCGACGTAGCGCTGGAAGTACCACTGGCTGCGCTCGCGGTCGCTCGGCTTGCCGAGGGCGACGTTGTGGATCACCCGCGGGTTGGTTTTTTCGGTGATCCGACTGATCGTGCCGCCCTTGCCCGCGGTGTCGCGGCCCTCGAAGACGACGACGACCTTGAGCCCTTCGTGGACGATCCATTCCTGCAGCCGGACCAGCTCGACCTGCAGGCGCTTCAGCTCCTTCTTGTAGCCCTTCTTGGAGAGGATCTTGGGCTCGGACATGGCGTTGGTCGGGTCGGCCTTGGGACGGCGGGCGCCTCAGGGGGTGCCGAGTGCCGCCTCGATCTCGGCGATCGCGCTCGCCTCGGCCGGACTGACGCCGCCGTCGGAGCCCTTCTCCTTCTTCGCCGCGGCGACCTTCTTGGCCAGCGAGGCGACGAAGAGGCGATAGTCGCCGAGCTCGGCCGCGGTCGCCTTGTCGGCGACGAGGGCGACGCCATCACGGACGTTCTGGAGGTAGTGGTCCTTCATCTCCTCCTTGGAGTGCTCCTTGGCGCGGTCGGTCTCCGGCCGGTGGGCGACGATCTCGTCGAGCAGCTCGGAGGAGCCATGCTCCTGGCGCACCTCGGCAAAGGCCTTGGCCATCGCGAAGGCCTCGCGGAAGCTGCCGCCGCGCTCGGCGGTGGTGACGATCATCCCGGCGCTGGTCGGCCCCTCGAGGACCGTGTCCCACTCCTCCTCGGTGAAATCCGCGTGCGTCGTCATCGGGCTCCTCTCGTCGGTGGGGTCGACACGAACCTACTTGAAGCAGATGCGAACATATGTTCGTGGCCACTCACTCGGAAGCCCTCGGACGCTTCAACGCCGCCGTCGGGCGGCGCGACCTCGACGCCGCCTCGCGGGCGGCGCGGGAAATGGCGCGGAGCGGCCCGGTCGACCTCCACTGCGCCCTGGAGCTGCTGATCCTGCTGGCGCGGGCGCGCGACCCGCGCTTCGAGGCGGCGGCGCGACGGTGGCTGGTGCGGCTGGGCCAGGAGCGCCGCGCCGCCGAGGAGCCGCACACGCTGACCGAGCTGCAGATCGCCAGCGTCGCCGTCGCGGGGCTGGCGGACGGGCGGATCTCGCGCCGCTGCGAGGGCGTCCTCCGCGCCCTGGTGCGCTGGGTCGAGGAGGGCGACGAGCGGAACGCCGGCTGAGCGCTCCCCTCCTTCCGCTGTTCCTTATGGCCTCCAGGGCGCCATAAAGAACAGCGGAACGCCAGGGTCGACCGGCGGCCGGCGGTCCGCTGTTCCTTTTCGGCCTATGAGGCGCATAAGGAACAGCCGGCGGGGAGCTAGTCGACGGCGGGGAGCGGGACTGGGGTCTCGGGTACCTCGCCGCGGGCGATCGCGATCGCGTTGCGGGCGGCGAGCTCGGCCATCGTCGCCCGGGTCTCGACGGTCGCCGAGCCGATGTGCGGGACCAGGACGACGTTCTCGAGCTCGAGCAAGCCCGGGTGGACCTCGGGCTCGTGTTCGAAGACGTCAAGGCCCGCGCCGGCGATCTGGTCCTCGCGCAGCGCCTCCACCAGCGCCGCTTCGTCGACCACCGCACCGCGGGCGGTGTTGACCAGGGTGGCAGTCGGCTTCATCAGGCCGAGCTCACGGGCGCCGATCAGATGGCGCGTCTCCGACGTCAGCGGCGTGTGGAGGCTGACCACGTCACTGGTGGCCAGCAGCTCGTCGAGCTCGAGCCGGGTCGCCTCCAGCTCGGCGGCGCGCGGAGACTCCCGACGGCCGTAGTAGGCGATCTCCATCCCGAAACCCAGGCCGCGGGCGGCGACGCGAGCCCCGATCCCGCCGAGGCCGACGATCCCGAGCCGGCCGCCGCGCAGGTCGTGGCCGACCATGAAGTCCATCCCCCACTGCCACGGCTTGCCCGCGCGGACCAGCCTCTCGGCCTCGCCGAGCCGCCGGCGGGCGGCGAGAATCAGGGCGAAGGCGAGGTCGGCGGTCGCGTCGTCGAGGACGCCCGGCGTGTTGGTGACGACGACGCCGCGCCGGGCACAGGCGGCGAGGTCGACGTTGTCGAAGCCCACCGCAACGTTGCAGACCCCGCGCAGATTCGGGCCCGCCGCGTCAAGGAACTCGTCGTCGGCGCGGACGTAGAGCATGGTCAGGGCGACGTCGACGCCCTCGACCAGCGCCAGCACCTGCGCTCGCTCCAGCCGCCCGGTGCCGGGGGCGTCCCGCACGTCCCCTGCCGCGGCGAGCATCTCGGGGGCGCGGCCGGGCAACGCGGCGGTCACGGCGAAGGTCGTCATCGGCACCCTTCTTACCAACTCGACCCCATCCGGCGCGTCGGGCCATTTCACGAATTCGCGACTACCTGGTTTTAGGGATCCGGGCGATGGGTATGGAAGTGATCTCCCCCTGTAGTTCCCTGAAGGCGTCCCTCCTGCCCCGGAGGGGCGCCTTTTCCCTTTCCGGACGCCCTGAGTTCGCAGAAATCCCCGGATAGCGGGCAGAAGGCGGATAGTGCGGAGAAGTGCGGGCGTCCCGGGCGCTTCATGGGGGTCCTGGCAGGCTGTGACCCCCATGAGGCGCCCGGGACGTGAGGCTTTCGTGGGGGAGGCGGCACAGGGACGTGGCGAATCGGACTTTCGTGAGGGGTTCTCCTCCGAGAGAGAGGGACCGAACGGCCAGGGATTTGCGTGGTTCGAAATGGGCGTATGGCGACCATTTCGAACCGGGGAAGGCCGGTCAGGGCGCTGCGGTGTTCCTTAACCGGCGTATGGCCGGTTTTCGAACACGGCAGATTCCTGACCAGTCGAGAACCGGCCCTCGGCGTCCGCCAGGGGCATCCCCGACGCACTTCCGGGACGGATCCTCCACGCCTTTCATACCCGCCCCTCTCGCCACGGCCACAGCCCGCCCAGGGCCGTGGCGAGAGGGGCGCGTCCCTTTCCCCCGGGCGACAGCTTCAAAGGGCCATATCCCTCCCCGGGCGCCAGCTTGCGGGGCCTGATCCTCTCCCGGGCGCCAGCTTGGGGGCCTGATCCCTTCCCGGCGCCAGCTTGCGGGACCCCATCCCTCCCCGGGCGCGGAGCCCATGGAAGGACTCGACCACCTACTTGTCTTCGGTCGCCGGGTCCTCGCCGGGCCAGCGGCCGGTGGCGCCGGCGAAGGCGGAGCGGGCTTGGTGGTCGACGATTCCTTTGGTGACGCGGAAGATGGCGCCCTCGATCGCCAGGGCGGCGAGCAGTTTGCCGGTCGGGACGCCGCGGACGTCGGGCTCCGGAGGATCCTCGTCGTCGATGACGGCCCAGGCTTTTTCGAAGGCCTTTTTGGCGACGAGTCCGGCCACGAGGCCCGCCGCGATTCCTACCGGCGCGAAGAGGATCTTCATGTGCGGAACCTACCCCACGGGGCATCGACGAACCCGCCAGCGGGTGGCGGACCGGGTTGACATATCGTTGCGACGCATTACGATATATCGCGTTAGATTCCGATAGGAAATTATGAAAGGCATAGTTATGTACAGCAAGCACTCACATCGTCATCCGCGCCATCCCGGGTGCCGTGGCCGCGAGGAGTTCGCCCGCAGTCGCGGCTTCGGCTACGGCCGCGGCCGAGGTGGGCCGCGGGCGCGCCGCGGTGACGTCCGCGCCGCCGTCCTCGCCCTGCTCGCCGACCGCCCGATGCACGGCTACGAGATGATCAAGGAGATCGAGGAGCGCAGCGAGGGGGCCTGGACGCCGAGCGCGGGCTCGATCTACCCGACGCTGCAGATGCTCGAGGACGAGGGTCTGATCCGCGGCGAGGACTCCGAGGGCAAGCGGCGCTTCGCGCTCACCGAGGCAGGCCGCGCCGAGCAGGAGGGCAAGGCCGAGGAGGTCCCCCCCTGGGACGCCGTCCGCGAGGGCGCGCCCAGCGGGCAGATCGCCCTCCGCAACTCGGTCGGCAAGCTGATCGCCGCCGTCAGACAGGTGTCCCACGCCGGCGACGAGGACCAGCGCAAGCAGGTCACCGAGCTGCTCGACGAGACGCGCCGCAAGGTCTACGCGATCCTCGCCGAGGAGCCCCAGCAGGATCAGGAGTAGCGATCGATTCCCGGCCCCGAGGGCGTAGCGGGCCGGCCACCGCGCCCTCGGTCCGGCCCCTGAGGCGGCGTGGGCCAGCCTCGCAAGGACGCAGGGAAATGAGGCGAGGGGAGCGCACCCCAGTGCGTGACCCGAGCCGAATGACCGAGGACACAGCGAGGCGCCCCCACGCCCCCTCAGGGCGAGGCGCCCCCACGCCGCCTCAGGGCGCGCCTCGCCACCCGGGGCGCTTTATGAGGCTCCCGGGTGGCGAGAAGTCCGCTTCCCCAAACGGACCCACACATATTGAGATACGCATCTCTTCTCCCTGTGGCGATCCCCCAGAAGCGCCCGACGTGCAGGTGCTTCTTCCTTTCACCGAAGAGACAGCCGGAAAGCTATTGGTTTGCGCTAAATCGCGCAATCCTCAATATTGATTACCGTGCGATTGGTTGCGCGGAAGGGGTCGCGGCGAGTACTCGGTCGGCCACGGACTGACCGGTGAGGCCGACCTCGGCGCGCAGCAGATCCGGCTTGCCGTGGGTGACGTAGCGGTCCGGCAGGCCGACGCGGAGGACCCGCGCCCGCTCCCCCGGTCCCGCCGCGAAGGCGTCCTCGAGGTGCTCCAGCACCGCGGCGCCAAAGCCGCCCGGCAGCACGTTCTCCTCGATCGTCACCAGCAGGTCGTGGTCGCGCGCGAGGCGCTCGGCCAGCTCGCCGTCGAGCGGCTTGGCGAAGCGGCCGTCGGCGACCGTGACCTGGACCCCGTGGTCGGCGAGGATCGCCGCCGCCTCGAGCGCCACGTGGACGCCGTAGCCGTAGCCGAGCAGCGCCACGCCGCGGCCCTCGGCGAGCACCTCGCCCTCGCCGATCGGCAGCAGCTCCGGCTCCTCCGGCAGCGCCACGCCCTCGGCCGCCCCGCGCGGGTAGCGCACCGCCGCTGGGCCCTCGTGGGCGATCGCCGTGTGCAGCATGTGGACCAGCATCGCCTCGTCGCGCGGCGCCATCAGCACCACGTTCGGGATCGGGCGGAAGTAGGAGACGTCGAAGGCGCCGTGGTGGGTCGGGCCGTCGTCGCCGACCAGCCCGGCACGGTCCATCGCGAAGGTGACGTCGAGCTCCTGCAGGCAGACGTCGTGGACGATCTGGTCGAAGGCCCGCTGGAGGAAGGTCGAGTAGATCGCGCAGACCGGTTTGGCGCCCTGCAGCGCCAGCCCGGAGGCCAGCAGCACCGCGTTCTGCTCGGCGATGCCGACGTCGTAGTACTGCTCGGGACGCTCGTCGGCCAGCTTCTGCAGGCCGGTCCCCCCCGCCATCGCCGCGGTGATCCCGATCACCCGCTCGTCGCGCTCGGCCTCGGCGACCAGCGCGTCGGCGAGGACCTTCGTGTACTGCGGCGGCGAGCCGGGCGCGGGCGGCTTCTCCAGCCGCTCGATCCCCTCCGGCGAGTCGGTTTCCTGCACCGGGACCGGCTTGCGCGCCGGCTTTTCCTTGGTTGTGGGCAGGCCGTTGACGATCGAGTTCGGCTTCGCCGCGTGCCACTCCTCCATCGAGGCGAGGCCGTTGGCTTCGGCGGGCTCGAAGCCTTTGCCCTTGACCGTGTTGACGTGGACGACGACCGGGCGGCCGGCTTCGAAGGCCTCGGTGAGGGCGCGGCGCAGCGCCCCGACGTCATGGCCGTCGATCGCGCCCATGTAGGCGAGGTCGAGCTCCTCGAAGAAGAGGCCCGGCGCCCAGTAGGCCTTGATCGCCGCCTTGATCTCCGGGCCGAGGCGCTCGATCCGCCGCCCCATCCCGAGCGGCAGCTTGGTCAGCCGGTCCTCGAAGTCCTCGCGCGCGTGGTAGAGGCGCGGGTTGAGGCGGATGCGGCTGAAGTAGCGGGAGAGCGCGCCGACGTTGGGTGAGATCGACATCCCGTTGTCGTTGAGGACGATCACGATCGGCGTCTGCAGGCCACCCGCCGCGTGCAGCGCCTCGTAGGCGACCCCCCCGGTCAGCGCCCCGTCGCCGATCACCGCGGCGACCCGGCCGTCGACGCCGATCCCCTTGCGCATCGCCTCCTTGAGGCCGACCGCATAACCGATCGAGGTGGACGCGTGGCCGGCGCCCATGATGTCGTGCTCGGACTCCGCGATCGAGCAGAACGGGGCGAGGCCCTCGTACTGGCGGATCGTCGGCAGCTCGTCGCGCCGGCCGGTGAGGATCTTGTGCGGGTAGGACTGGTGGCCGACGTCCCAGAGGATCTTGTCGCGCGGGCTCTCCAGCAGGCTGTGGAGAGCGACGGTCAGCTCGCAGGTGCCGAGGTTGGCGCCGAAGTGGCCGCCGATCTGGCCGATCGTGTCGATGATGTAGGTGCGCATCTCCTGCGCGACCTGCTGGAGTTGGGCGTCGTCGAGGCCGTGGAGGTCCGCGGGACCCTCGATGGTCTCGAGGAGGGAGCCAACCGGCTCGCCGCCGTTGCCATTCTGTTTCAGTTCGTCGCTCATTCGTGCCGGGTGAAGATGTAGTCGGCTACCCGCCGCAGATCCTCGGTATCGCCTTCCGCCTCGGCGAGGGCCGCTGTGGCCTTGGCGTGGGACTCGGCGGCGAGCTCGCGGGCCCGCTCCAGGCCGAAAAGACTGACGTACGTGGTTTTCCCATGTCTCTCGTCGCTTCCATGTGGCTTGCCGAGCCGCTCGTCGCTCTCGGTCACGTCGAGAATGTCGTCGACGATCTGGAACAGGACGCCCAGCTCGTCGGCGAAACGGCGGTAGATAAGTGTGTCACTTTCGTCGGTTCCCTCAAGGATCGGCACCACGCAGACACTGGCGGAGATCAACCGGCCCGTCTTGAGCCCGTGTAGCTCGCGCAACCCGGTGGCGTCGAGCTTCTCCCCGAGCACGTCGATGTACTGGCCGCCGACCATGCCGTCGACGCCGGTCGCGCCCGCCAGCTCGCGCAGCGCGGCGAGCACTCGGGCGGGATCGCCGGGCTGTTCGCAGAAGGTCCGCACCGCCTCGGCGAAGAGCCCGTCGCCGGCGAGGATCGCGACGTCCTCGCCGAACCGCTTGTGCGAGGTGGGCTTGCCGCGGCGCAGGTCGTCGTCGTCCATCGCCGGGAGGTCGTCGTGGATCAGCGAGTAGGTGTGGATGAGCTCGATCGCGGCGGCGACCGGCAGGAAGCGCTCCGGCGGCGCGCCGAGGGCGCGGGCGGTGGCGAGCGCCAGCACCGGGCGGACGCGCTTGCCGCCCGCCAGCAGCGAGTAGCGCATCGCCTCCTCGAGGCCGGCCGTGCGCGGCGCGGGCGAGAAGCGCAGCTCGGCGAGCGACGCCTCGACCAGGTCGCGCAGATCCTCGGGATAGCCGGTCGTCATCAGCGGGTCTCGGCCGGGACGCGCTGCGGGCCTTTTCCACGCCATACGGTGGAAAAGGCACGCAGGGCGCCTGGGGCGGGATTACTCACTGTCGGCGGCGGCCGCCTCGCGGGCGCGGCGGTTGGTCTCCTCGACCGCCTCCTGCGAGAGCTCGCCCGCTTCCGCGGCCAGCGCAGCGGCGCGTCCCTCCTCGAGCTCCCCGCCGCCCTCGAGCTCGGCGGCGATCGCCGCCAATCGCTCGGCAATCTCGCGCAGGCGGGTCATCCGGCCGGCTCGCGCTCGCGGACGATCGCGCCGAGTACGCCGTTGATGAATTTGGGAGCGTCGGCGCCGCAGTACTCCTTGGCGATCTCGACCGCCTCGTCGATCGCCACCTCGTAAGGGGTCTCCCCCTCCTCGATCTCGAACAGCGCGACCCGCATCACGTTCAGGTCGAGCGGCGCGATGCGGTCGACGGTCCAGCCGCCGCGCAGGTGCTCGGCGATCGTCTCGTCGAGTTCTTCGCGGGCCTCCTCGACCCCTTCGGCGAGTTCGCGGGTCAGCGGTTTGGCGTCGGTCACGAGCTCGTCGAGCGGGCGGCCGGTCACGTCCCGCTGGTAGCTGGCGAAGACGGCGTCACGGCGTTGGTCGGAGCGGCGCATCAGGTCATTCTCTCAGGCGGTGCGCTCAGGGGGTGGGCGCTCAGCGGAGGATCTCGACGAGGAGGACCCAGGCGCTCGCCACTGCGCCGACGATCGCGAAAGCGACCCCGGCGGTGACCCAGTAGAGGGCGCCGCCGATCGCCAGCAGCTCGAGGAGGCCGCCGAGCCAGAGCGGGCCCACCGCCGCCACCCGGACGCTCCAGCGCGAGAGCTTCCAGGTCAGCTCCTCCCGCCCCGACGCGTCCCCGGTGAGGATCGGCAGGCGCACCGCGATCGCGATCATCGTCGTGGCGATCACGAGCAGCTCGACCCCCAGCGCGACGTGGCTCTGGTCCGGCATCAGGCCGACGATCGAGACGAGGAGGACGCCGAGCAGCAGCATCAGCGTCTCCAGCGCCCGCTCCGGCAGCCCCTCGAAGCCGAGGATGCGCTCGAGGTTGATCGAGACCGCGACGAAGAGCAACCCGAGCAGCGCCGCCGAAGCGCCCGCCACGGCGACGAAGAGGTCGTGCCACTGCTCGGGGTCGTAGGCGACGGACACGCCGCGATCGTACGCGGAGGGGCGGCGCTGGATGGGGGGGGTGATTCGGCGGGAAGGGACGGGCGGGGGTCCGGCGGGCTTGCGCCCGTCCGGGCGGGGGTCCGGGGCCCTGCCGGCCGTCCGAGGGGGGTCCTGGGCTCCTCATGGGGGTCCTGGCAGGCTGTGACCCCCATGAGGAGCCCAGGACGTGAGGCTTCTGTCTAGAAGCGGCACAGGGACTGGAGGCGGTCGGACTTCCTATACGGGGGTCAAAATCGACCGCGCGTAAGTCGGTGTTGCACAACACGGGCAGAAGCGTGGAGTTCTCACGCTCTCCGTGACGGGGTCTGACCTCCGTCACGGATCCGTGCCACCCCCGACGCACTCCCGTGATGCTCCCGTCCAGGTTCCTCCGCTCTCGCACACCCGCCCCTCTCGCCACGGCCACAGCCCCGGGCCGTGGCGAGAGGGGCGCGTCCCTAGCCCAGGGCGACAGCTTGCGGGGCCTCATCCCTCCCCTGGGCGACAGCTTGCGGGTCTCCGTCCCTCCCGCGCGCCGGCCCACGGGCCGCGCACCCAGTTGGGGTCCAGCTACGCGCGGGAGACGTATTCCCCGGTGCGGGTGTCGACCCGCACGGTCTCGCCCTCCTCGATGAAGAGCGGGACCTGGACGATCGCGCCGGACTCCAGGGTCGCCGGCTTGTTGCCGCCGCCCGAGGCGGTGTCGCCTTTGAGGCCGGGGTCGGTCTGGGTCACTTTCATCTCCACCGCGCTCGGCACCGTGACGTCGCTCGGCTGCTCGTCGACGAAGAGCACCTCGACCTCGGAGTTCGGCAGCACCCACTGCATCGTGTCGCCGAGCACCGCCGAGGGGATTTCGATCTGGTCGTAGTCCTGGTTGTCCATGAAGACGACCGAGTCGCCCGAGTCGTAGAGGTACTGCATCTTCTTCGATTCGGTGCGCACGGAGCGGAACTTCTCCCCCGCGCGGAAGGTTTTGTCGATCACCGCGCCGTCCTCGATGCGGCGCAGCTTGGTCCGCACGAAGGCGCCCCCCTTGCCCGGCTTGACGTGCTGGAACTCGATGATCTTCCAGACCTTGCCGTCGATTTCAATGTGGGAGCCGTTGCGGAATTGGTTCGTGCTGACTGACATGGCGCGGACTCTAGCGACGGGACGCGGCGGCGCGCGGCTCAGTCTTTCCGCTCCGCGGCGGCCGGGGTGAACGTCGCCGCGGCGCCGCCGAGGACACGGCGGACGAGGCGCGGGGCGAGGATGCGAAGGTACGCGGCGAGGGCGTAGGGGCGCGGGACATAACGCTCGGACTTGCCGCCGGGTCCGGCATCGTAGATCGCGTCGGCGACCTTCTCGGGGCTCGAGAGGACGAGGCGGGTAAGCGCTTTCCGGCGCAGCTCGGTCTGCGGGAAGCCCTCGGTGGAGACGAAGCCGGGCAGGACCATGCCCACATGGACGCCGTGCGCGGCCTCCTCGAGCGACAGCGCGTCGGTCCAGCCGACCAGCGCGAACTTGCTCGCCGAGTAGGCGCCCGAATTTGCACGGCTGACGCGGCCCGCGGTGCTGGCGACGTTGACGATCGCGCTCGGGGCGGAGCGGCGGATCAGCGGCAAGAGCGCCTCGGTGAGCCGGACGACGGCCTCGAAGTTCAGCTCCATATGGCGGTGGACGTTGTCCCAGCCGGTCTCGCCGAAGGTGCCGCGCCAGGCGGCGCCCGCGTTGTTGACGAGGAGGTCGAGACGATCGTGATGCTGCTCGACGTGGGCGAGGACGCGGGCCGGCGCGTCGTCCCCGGTGAGGTCGACGGCGAGCCAGCTGGCCGGGCAGGGCAGCGAGGCGGCGAGGTCGGCGAGCAGCTCACCGCGGCGGGCGACGAGGACGAGCTCGATGCCCGGCTCGCGGGCGAGGCGCCGCGCGGTGGCGGCGCCGATCCCGCTCGAGGCGCCGGTGACCAGGGCGACCTTGGGCTGCGTCGGCATGGCGCAACACTAAGTCACGGCTCGCACCGTGTCGCCCACGACCCGAGTTGCAAGGATTGGCGACGTGTCCGACGCCTCGTCCCCGTCCGGTCGACCCGCCCACACCCGCCACCACCGCCCCCACGCGCCGCGCCTGAGCGCCTCGCGCCGCGAAGGCGAGCGGGTCACGCCGCTGGAGCTCTTCTTCGACCTCGTCTTCGTCCTCGCGATCACCGAGTGCACGGCCCTGATGTCCCACCACCCGAGCTGGTCGGGGCTGGCCCAGGGACTGCTGGTCCTCGGCGTGCTCTGGTGGGCCTGGGCCTCCTACGCCTGGCTGACCAGCGTGATCGACCCCGAGGCGGGGCCGGTCCGCCTCGTCTTCTTCGCCGCGATGGCCTCGATGCTGATCGCGGCGATCTGCGTGCCGGAGGCCTTCGGCAGCCTGGCGCTGGCCTTCGCCCTGGCGATCGGCTTCTTCCGCGTCGCCCACATCGCCCTCTTTGTGATCGCCAGCTCCGACGCGCCGGACCTGCGCCGCTCGAGCACCGCGCTCGGCGTCTCGACCGCGATCGCGGTCGCCATCCTCGCCACCGCCTCGGCCTTCGACGGCCTGCCGCAGGCGGCGCTCTGGGTGCTGGCGCTGGCGCTCGACTTCGGCGGGCCGTACCTCTTCGGCATCGAGGGCTGGCAGCTCGTCCCCGGCCACTTCGCCGAGCGCCACGGGCTGATCATCATCATCGCCCTCGGCGAGTCGATCGTCGAGATCGGCACCGGCGCCGCCGGGCACCTCGACCTCGGGGTCGGCGTGGCCGCGGTGCTCGGCGTCGGCGTCGCGGCGGCGATGTGGTGGGTCTACTTCGACGTCGTCGCGCTGGTCTCGGCGCGGCGCCTCGCCGCCGCGGAGGTGGGCCCGGTCCAGAACGCCCTCGCCCGCGACTCCTACTCCTACCTGCACCTCTTCCTCGTCGCCGGGATCGTGCTGACCGCCTTCGGCCTGGAGGAGGTGCTGGCCCATAACGATGAGCACCTGCACTGGCTGCCGGCCTTCGGGCTCTGCGGCGGGATCGCCCTCTACCTGCTTGGCCTGGTGGCCTTCCGCCATCGCCAGAAAGGCGACTGGAACCGCTACAAACCGGTCGCCGCGGCGCTGCTGCTGCTCCTGATCCCGGTCGCGACGGCGATCCCGGCGCTGGCGACGCTCGCCGTCGCGACGATCGTGCTGGCCCTGCTCGTCGCGCGCGAGCATTCGAACTACGACGAGCGCCGCGACGAGCTGCGCTCCCGCAACACGATGACCGAGGCGGAGGCCGAGCTGATCGCCGCCGAGCGGGAGGAGTGAGCCCAGGGCCGGACGCCGCGACTTCGCCATACTCATCGGCCTATGACGACTTCGAACGACGTACCGACGCTTCTTGACGAACTGCTGCGCGCCGGCGCGCCCTCCGGCTACGAGGGCCCCGCTGCCGAGATCTGGCGCAAGGCCGCCTCGTTCGCCGAGCTCTCCTACGACGGGATCGGCTCGACGATCGCCCGGGTCGGCGAGGCCGAGCCGCTGATCGCGATCGTCGGCCACATCGACGAGATCGGCCTGATCATCACCCACGTCGACGAGAAGGGCTTCCTCTGGTTCGAGCCGATCGGCGGCTGGGACCCGCAGATCCTGGTCGGCCAGCGGGTCGAGGTGCGCGGCTCGGGCGGCATCGTCCCCGGCGTCGCCGGGCGCAAGCCGATCCACCTGCTGGAGATGGACCAGCGCAAAAAAGTCGTCGAACTCAAATCGATGCACATCGACATCGGCGCCGCCGACCGCGAGGAGGCCGAGTCGCTGGTCCGCGTCGGCGACCCGATCGTGATCCGCACCGAGCCGATGAAGGTGCAGGGGTCGCGCCTCGTCTCCAAGTCGATGGACAACCGGCTCGGCGCCTTCGTCGCGCTCGAATCGACCCGCCGCTGCGCCGAGGGCAAAGGCCCCGGCGGCTCGATGGCGGGCGTCGCCGCGGTGCAGGAGGAGATCGGCCTGTTCGGCGCCCGCACCTCGGCCTTCGAGCTGCGCCCCGACATCGCGATCGCCGTCGACGTCACCCACGCGACCGACGCGCCGGGGGTCGACGAGAAGGAGGTCGGCGTGCACCCGCTCGGCTCCGGCCCCGTGATCGGGCGCGGCTCGACGCTCTCGCCGAAGGTCTTCGAGCTGCTGGTCGAGACCGCCGAGGCGGAGGGCATCGAGTACTCGATCAGCGCCAGCGGGCGCAACACCGGCACCGACGCCGACGCGCTCCAGATCGCCCGCTCGGGCATCCCCACCGGCCTCGTCTCGATCCCGCTGCGCTACATGCACTCGCCGGTCGAGATGGTCGACCTGGCCGACGTCGAGGCGACGATCGAGCTCCTGGCCGCGTTCGGCAGCCGGATCAAGGCGGGCGTCGACCTGTCGCGCTGAGCCAACCGCGGAGGCCGGGCACCCCTCGCTCAGCTGTTCCTTTTGCGCCTCATAGGCGCATATGGAACAGCGGGCGGGGGTCAGTCGACGACGGTGAGCTCTTTGGGGAGCGTCGAGAGGTTGCGGAGGCCGGTGTCGGTGACGATGACCAGGTCCTCGATCCGTACGCCGAGGCTCCCCGCCAGGTAGATGCCCGGCTCGACGGTGACGACTTCATTCGCCGCCAGGACGTCGTCGGAGCGCAGGGAGAGGCGCGGGCCCTCGTGGATGTCGAGCCCGACGCCGTGGCCGAGGCCGTGGCCGAAGTGCTTGCCGTGGCCGGCCTCCTCGATCACCTTGCGGGCCGCCGCGTCGACGTCCTCGCCCTTCTCGCCGGGGCGAATCGCCTCCAGCGAGGCCTGCTGAGCGGCGAGCACGGTGTCGTAGACGCGCCGTCCTTCCTCGCCGGGATCGCCGGTGGCGTAGGTGCGGGTGCCGTCGGAGCAGTAGCCGTCGAGCTTGGCGCCCATGTCGAAGACGACCAGCTCGTCGCGGCCGATCACCTTCGGGCCGGGCTCGGCGTGCGGCTGGGCGCCGTTGGAGCCGGAGGCGACGATCGTGTCGAAGGAGAGCGTGCCGCCGCCGGCGCGGACGTGGTTCTCGAAGGCGTCGGCGACCGCGCGCTCGGTCTTGCCGACGAACCCTTCTCCGACCGTCGCCTTCAGCGCCGCGTCGGCGAGCTTCGAGGCCTCGGCGATCGCCGCCAGCTCCTCGGCGTCCTTGACCCGCCGCAGCGCCTCGACCGCGCCGGCGGCGGCGACCGCCTCGGCGCCCTCGGGCAATTTCTCCTCGAGTTTGGTGAGCGAGCGGACCGAGACGTGGTCGTCCTCGAAGCCCACCTTGCCGGCGAGGTGCTCGGCGATCCCACCCAGCCAATCACCGGTGACGGTGACGGTCTCCCACCCGGTGACCTCGGCGGCGGCGCGCTCGGTGTAACGGAAGTCGGTCAAAAAGACGCGGATGCCGGGGCCACAGACCACCGCACCGTTGGTGCCGGTGAAGCCGGTCAGGTAACGGACGTTGATGAGGTCGGTGACCAGCATGCGGTCGAGGCCGCGCTCGGCAAGCGCCGCCTCGAGACGATCGCCGCGGCCGCGCATCAGGCCGACACCCCGAGCTCGCCGGCGAGCACGTCGAGCGCCTCGCGATAGCCGTCGGCGCCCTTGCCGGAGATCTTCCGCACCACCAGCCCGTCGAAGACCGAGACCTTGCGCCAGTCCTCGCGGGCCTCGACGTCGGAGAGGTGGACCTCGACCGCGGGCAGCCCGACGACGTCGAGCGCGTCGGCGATCGCACGGCTGTAGTGGGTCCAGGCGCCGGCGTTGATGAGGACGCCGTCGGCAAGGTCACGCGAACGGTGCAGGTACTCCACGAACTCCCCCTCATGGTTGGTCTGGAAGAAGATCGGTTCGAGCCCGGCCGCGCGCGCCCAACCTTCGATCTGGTGTTCGAGCTCCGACAGCGACCGCCCCCCGTAGAGGTCCGGATCGCGCCGCTCGAGGATGTCGAAGTTCACCCCGTGCAGGACGGCGACGCGGTTGCGGGTGGTGGCGCTCACGAGGGCCACAATAGTCCAGGGCCCGACTACCCGACCCCGCACCGATTCGGGCGACTGGGGTGGGCAGACGGGCGCGCGTCCTGCGTACCTGGTGACACTCCGGCCCCGCCCCGCGGTCGTCCTTTGATCCGGCGCCCGGCAGTGCGGTCGTCCGTACGTCCGGCTACCGGACTTTAAGTCGACCGCGATCGGGGGGCGGACGAAAGGTCGACCGCGATCGGGGGCCGGACGAAAGGACGACCGCCGGGTTTCGGCGGACCGGGCCCGTGGGTTCGGGTCAGGCGATCAGCTCGCGCACGGACGCTTCGACCTTCGGCGGGTCGACCAGTTGGCCGATGCGGGGGGCGCCGGGCTCGTTCAGGAGGACGAAGCCGACGCCGGCGGCGGTGCGCTTCTTGTCGCGGCCGAGGGACTCCATCACCGCATCGACCTCGATCGGCACCTCGAGGCGGGTCGGCAGGCCGTGGCGGGCGAGGATCGACTCGACTTCGTCGCGCAGCTCCGGCGCGTCGGAGAGGCGGAGCGCCGCCAACAGTCCCAGGCCGACGGCCTCGCCGTGGCGGTAGGCGGTGTAGCCGGTCGCCGACTCGATCGCGTGGCCGACCGTGTGGCCGAGGTTGAGGACGTTGCGCAGGCCGGTGTCGAGCTCGTCGGCGGCGACGATCGCGCACTTGTACCGGGCGCAGGCGAAGACGACGTCGTCGAGGCCCGCCGGGTCGATCGTCTCGATCGCGCGGACCCGCTCCCACAGCGAGCCGCCCGCCAGGAGGCCGGTCTTCAGCACCTCGACGAAGCCCGCGGCGAGCTCGCCGGGCGGCAGGCTCGCCAGCAGCTCGGTGTCGGCGATCACCGCCGCGGGCTGTTGGAAGGCGCCCGCGTAGTTCTTGCCCTCGGGCAGGTCGACGCCGACCTTGCCCCCGTAGGCGGAATCGACCTGAGCGACCAGCGTGGTCGGCACCTGCACCACCGGCACGCCACGTTGGTAGAGGTGGGCGGCGAGGCCGCCGAGATCGCCGACGACGCCGCCGCCGAGCGCGGCGACGTGGTCCTGGCGGGTCGCCCCGGCCCTGGCCATCTCGCGCAGCACCCCCTCGACGTTCGCCAGCGTCTTGGCGGTCTCCCCCGCTTCGATCTCGGCGCGACCGCCGAGCGGCTCGACCCGGTCGCCGTAGAGCGGCGCCACCGTGCGGTCGGAGATCAGGAAGCGACAGCTCTCCAGCGGCCACCAGCCGCAGTCGAGGAGCCCGCGGCCGACCAGCACCGGGTACTCGCCACCCGGCGCGCTGGCCCAGAGGAGCTTGGTGCCCGCGGGCAGCTCAGGGAGCTGCCGCAGCATCGGCAGGACGCGGCGGACGATCTGGCGGTCGCCCATCGGCACCACCGCGTCGGCCAGCTCTTCGTAGATCGGCAGGCGCACGTCGAGCAGCTCGGTCACGTCCTCGGCGGAGCTCGCCAGCGGGCGGTCGGAGTGGGCGATCCGCCGCCACGCCTCGGCCGCGTCGACCTCCAGCCACACCACGGTGTGGCGGCCGAGCGCCGCCCGGATCCGCGGCGAGAGCACGCTGCCGCCGCCGAGCGCGATCGCGCCGCCGTCGTCGGCCTCCTCCAGCAGCGAGCCGACCAGCTCGGCCTCGCGCGCGCGGAAGCCCTCCTCGCCGTGGCGCTCGAACGCCTGCGGGATGGTCGAGCCGAAGCTCTCTTCCATCAGCTGGTCGATCTCGACCGTCGGCAGCCCCTCGGCGCGCGCCGCCTGCAGCGCGGTCGACTTGCCCGCGCCCATGAAGCCGACGAAGACGATCGAGGGCTTGCGGCCGTCGCCCTCGCTCACCGCGCCGCCCCCTCGCTCACCGCGCGTCGATCCGCGCCTTGTAGGCGTCGATCGCGGCGCGCACGTCGTCGATGTGGTCGCCGCCGAACTTCTCGCGGTAGGCGCGCGCCAGGGTCAGGCAGACCATCGCCTCGGCGACCACGGCGGCGGCCGGGACCACGGTCGAGTCGGTCCGCTCGCGCAGCGCCTGGGCGGGCTGGTGGGTCACGGTGTCGACCGAGCGCAGCGGTTTGGTCAGCGTCGAGATCGGCTTGATCGCGGCGCGCACCGACAGCGGCCGGCCGTTCGTCATCCCGCCCTCGAGGCCGCCCGCGCGGTTCGTTTCGCGGAAGTAGCCGCCCGCCTCCGACCAGAAGATCTCGTCGTGGGCTTCGGAGCCGGGACGCGACGCGATGTCCCAGGCTTCGCCGATCGAGACGCCCTTGATCGACTGGATCGAGGCGACCGCCTGGGCGAGCCGGCCGTCGAGGCGGTCTTCCCAGGAGACGTGCGAGCCGAGGCCGGGGACGAGCCCGAAGGCGATCACCTCGAAGGTGCCGCCGAGGCTCTCGTTGGCCTTTCGCAGGCGGTTGATCTCGGCGACCATCGCCTTGGAGGCCTCGGGGTCGAGCGTGCGGACCGGGTCGTCGTCGACGCCCTTGAAGTCGGCCGGGGTGAGGTCCTCGCGCTCCGCCGCAGCCACCGAGGCGATCGACGTCACGTGGCTGTGGACCTCGACGCCGAGCGCGGTGAGGAAGCCGCGGGCGACCGAGCCGGCGGCGACGCGGGCGGCGGTCTCGCGGGCGCTGGCGCGCTCGAGCACGTTGCGGATGTCGGAGTGGCCGTATTTCTGGGACCCGACCAGGTCGGCGTGGCCGGGCCGCGGCAGGTGGACCTCTTCGGGCTCGAAGCCCTCCACCGGCCAGGGGTTCATCCGGTCTTCCCAGTTGGCGTAGTCGCGATTGGCGACCAGCAGCGCGATCGGGCTGCCGAGGGTGCGGCCGTGGCGGACGCCGGAGCGCACCTCGACGGTGTCGGTCTCGATCCGCATCCGCCCGCCGCGCCCGTGGCCGAGCTGGCGGCGCGCCATGTCGCGGTCGAGCGCCTCGCGGTCGAGCCCCAGCCCGGCGGGCATGCCCTCGACGATCGCCGTCAGCCCGGGGCCGTGGGACTCCCCGGCGGTGGTGAAGCGGAATGCGGTCATGAGCGCCCACCCTATCGGCGCACGGCGGTGCGCATCGCCTCCAGCGAGGGTTCCTCGCCCGTCCAGATCCGTAGCGAGAGGGCCCCCTGCTGCACCAGCATCTCGAGCCCGTCGACGACGGTGGCCCCGGCGGCCGCGGCGGCGCCGAGCAGCGCGCTCGGCGCCTCGGTGTAGACCATGTCGACGACGACCTGCTCGGGATCGAAGCTCTGGCGGTCGAGCGGCAGGAGCTCGAATGGATCCTCGCCGCGAAGCCCCACCGTGGTGGCGTTGACGATCAGCCCGTAGGCGCTCTGCCTCGGTGCCGGCTCGGGATTGCCGCCCAGTTCCGCGGCGACCCGTTCGGCGCGCTCCATGGTCCGGTTCCAGACGTGGACCGGCACCGGCTCCAGGTCGACGTCGACGACGGCGCCGCCCCGGGCCAGGGCCCAGATCACCGCCCGCGCCGCCCCGCCGGCGCCGAGCACCAGCGCTCGCCGCCCGCGCACCGAGCCCGGCAACGCGCGCAGCAGCCCGCCCGCGTCGGTGTTGTCGGCGACGATCCGGCCGTCGCGGAAGCTCAGCGTGTTCGCGGCGCCGATCGTCGCGGCCGCGGCGCTCTTCTCGTCGGCCATCGCCAGCGCCGCCGCCTTGTGCGGCACCGTGACGTTGACCCCCGCGTAGTCTTCGGCCGCCGCAAGCTCGGCGACGGTCGCCTCGAAGTCCGCCGGCGCCACGTCCAGCGCCCCGTAGGTCCACTCGCCCGCCAGGCCGAGCTCGGCGAGCGCCGCCGTCTGCATGTCCGGCGAGCGCGAATGCGCCACCGGGTGGCCGATCACCGCCAGGCTGGGCACCTCACCCCTCCCCGCTCACTTGCAGGTGCTCGGCTCGTTGCCGCCGTTCTTCTCGCGCGCCTTTTCGTATTCGGCGGCGTCGGCGAAGAATTCCTCTTCGGTCTTCGCGAAGGTCAGTTCGTTGCACGAGTTCGGGTCGTTGACGTAGAAGAGGAAGTCGGTCTTGGCCGGATGCGCGGCGGCGTTCAGGGACGCGAGTCCGGGGCTGTTGATCGGGCCCGGCGGCAGGCCCGGGGTGGTGCGCGTGTTGTACGGCGAGTCGCTTTCCAGCTCCGACTGGGTCAGCGGCTTTTCGTAGTTGCCGGTGGCGAAGCGGATCGTCGAGTCGATCCCCAGCGTCATCCCTTCGTGCAGCCGGTTGTAGATCACCGAGGCCACCAGTTTGCGCTGCTTCGGCACGCCCGCCTCGCGTTCGATCATCGAGGCGATCGTGACCACGTCGAACACGGTCAGGTTTTTCGACTTCGCGTACTTCATCTTGATCTTCTTGATCTTCCGCTTGAAGTCCTTGAGCTGCAGCGCCACGAGGTTCCTGACCGGTTTGTGGGTGTTGAATTCCCAGGTGTCGGGATAGAGGAAGCCCTCGAGCGACTTGACGTTCTTGCCGCCGTACCGTTCGGGGTCGAGGATCTTCGACTGCTTGGTCGCTCTCATGTAGTTGCCCTTGATCCCGTCTTCCTTCAGGAGCTTCGCGGTGATCGGGCGACTCTGGCCCTCGGGGATCATCACCGTGAGGACGCCGGGCTTCGCCGCTTCGACCGGCTTGGATTCCTTCGTCAGCTCGTCGATCGCGTCGCTGTAGCTCATGTCCTTGGCCATCGTGTGCCGGCCGGCGATGATGTTGGAGCGGTCGCCGGCGAGCGTGACGCGGGCCTGGAACAGCGTCGAGCCGTCGACGATGAAGCCGCCGGAGATGACGCCCTTCCGTTCCAGGAGTTCGCCGACTTCGCCGACGCTCGACCCCTTCGGGATCACCACCGCCACCTTCCCCTGCCCGTCGCCGTGGAAGGGCTGGAAGAGGGAGTTGAGGAAGAGCAGGATGACGATCAGGACGACGGCGCCGAGCACCCGGAAGGGGTGACGCAGGAATGGGCCGAGCGGCCCGCCGAACCGCTTGCGACCGTCCTCGCCGTGCCGGCGCCCGGTACCTGCGGCACCCGCCATCCGAGGGTCGCCCTCGTCGTCGAAGGGCTCGTCCTCGCCGAACCAGTCCTCGCGCGGAGGCGGCGGCTCCCAGTCCCCCGCGCCGATCTCCTCCACCGGCCGCGGTGGCTGCGCGCGGTGCTCCCGCGTCGCGGACGCGGCCTCCGGCACCGCGTGCTCGCCGGTCGGCTGGTTGGGGTCGGGCCGCGGCGCTTCGGCAGTCTGCGGCCCCGGGTCGACCTGCGGCGCCTCCGCGGTCGGCTTGTGCGGGGCTTCAGTCCGCGGCGGTATGGGTGCCTCGCCGGTGGTGGGCTCAGTGGCGGGCCGAGGCGATTCGGCTGTCGGCGGCCCGGACTGGTCGGATGTGGCCTTTGCACCAGTCGGCGGAGCATCTGGCCGCCGCTGTTCACCAGTCGGTGGCGACGGCACCTGGGACGCGGGCTGTTCGCCGGTCGGCCGGGGCGGATTCGCGCCGGCCGCGGCCGCCCCACCACCAGCTGCTCCCGGCGCGGCCGCCTTGCCTTTCCGTCGTCCCAGCAGTCGCCTTCTCCCCCGCTCGGCTTTCTCGGCCTGCTCGCCGGCGGCGGGCGACTCCTGGCCAGGCGCAGGCGGCGTCGGCTCGGCGGGCTCGTCCCAGAACTCCTGCTCGGGGGTGCGCGGTGGCGGGGGCGGCGTCGCTTTCGGCGGTGGCGGTGGAGGCGCCGCGGCTTTCTGCCTCTTCTTCGAGCGCTTCGACGCGCGCTTCGCTTCGCGTTCGCGCCGGCGTTCCTCCCGTTCGACCGCAGCCGGGTCGTTGGGGTCGAACAGCGGGTCGCCGCCCGGCGGGATGCCTCCCTTGCCGAAGTCGTCGCTCACGACCCGCCCTTTCGCGCCAGGCTGGTCAGGTAGGCCTCGAGCAGGTGCGCCGCGGCGAGCGAGTCGCGCGCCGCCGTCGACCCGGCCCGCCGGCTCGCGTCGGCCATGCGACTGGTGAGGCGCTCGTCGTAGGTGTCGACCGGCACGTCGAGGAGCACGGTCAGTTCCTCGGCGAAGGTCCGCGCCAGGGCCGCCTGGCTCCCCTCCTCGCCGCTCAGGTGGACGGGCAGGCCGACGACGACCCGCTCGACCTCGCGCTCGCGCACCAGCTCCACCACCGAGGCGGGCTCGGGAGGTTCGATCACCGGCAGCGGCGTGCAGAGGGTCCCGGTCGGGTCGCAGATCGCGGCGCCGATCCGGACGGTGCCGTGGTCGAGGGCGAGCACGCGCAAGTACCTACCCCAACTTCCCCTCGATGACCGCCCGCGCCTCCGCCAGCGCGCCGTCGAGCTTGGCCGGATCGCGGCCGCCCGCCTGCGCCATATCGTCGCGGCCGCCCCCGCCGCCGCCGACCACACCTGCCGCGGCGCGCACCAGCTCGGCCGCCGAAAGCCCCTTCTCGACCGCACCGGGGCTCGCCAGCGCCACCAGCGCCACCTTGTCCTCGTCGCCGCCGCCCAGCACCTGCACGACCGGGTCGCCGAGCGAGGACTGGATCCGGTTGGCGACGTCGAGCAGCGCCTTCTGGTCGGCCAGCTCGGTCGCCGCGACCAGCACCTGGACGCCGCCGACCTCGCTCGCCGTCCCGCCGAGGCGCTTCGCTTCCTCGCCGAGCGCCTGACGCTGCGCCTGCTCGGCGCCCGCGCCCGCCTCCTTGATCCGCTCCGCCGCGCGGCGCGCGCCCGCGAGCGGGTCCTGCGGATTGCCCAAAAGCTCGCCCACCTCGCGCAGCGCCCCGTCGCGCTCGCGGAAGTAGTCGGTCGCGGCGGGGCCGGTGATCGCCTCGATGCGGCGGACGTTGGCGGCGCTCGACCCCTCGGCGGTCACCTTGAAGATGCCGATCTCGGCGGTGTTGGCGACGTGCGTGCCGCCGCAGAGCTCGCGCGAGACGCCCTCGATCTCCACCACCCGCACCCACTCGCCGTATTTCTCGCCGAAGAGGGCCATCGCGCCGAGCGCTTCGGCCTCCGCGCGCTCCATCTCCAGCCAGCGAACCGGCGCGCTCGCGCTGATCCACTCGTTGACGCGGTCCTCGACGTCGCGCAGCTCCGCGGGACTCAGCGACTGCCCGTGGGTGAAGTCGAAGCGCAGTTTGTCGGGGCGCACCGCCGAGCCCGCCTGGCGCACGTGGGTCCCGAGCCGCTCGCGCAGCGCCGCGTGCAGGAGGTGCGTCGCAGTGTGGTTGCGCATCGTGGCGTGGCGGGTCTGGCGGTCGACGATCGCCTCCACTTCGGCTCCCGCCGGGATCGTTTTCGCCTCGATCGCGACGACCTGGTCGCCGCCGACCCGATAGACGTCGACGACCTGCGCTTCGTCGCCGTCCCAGCGCAGCAGGCCGGAGTCGGCGACCTGCCCGCCGCCCTCGGCGTAGAAGGGGCTGGTCTCGAGCTTCAGCAGCGCCCGCTCGCCCTGCGGCTCGATCGCCGCCACGCCGGTCGTCGCCTGCAGCGTTTCGTAGCCGACGAAGTTGCTCGGCGAGGTCGCCGCGGCGAATTCCTGGACCCGCTCGTGCGTGTCCTCGGAGCCGTGCGCGGTCGCCGCGCCGGTGCGGGCGCGGGTGCGCTGCTCCTCCATCAGCTCGGCGAAGCCGTCGTCGTCGACCGCCAGGCCCTGCTCGGCGAGCAGCTCCTTGGTCAGGTCGTAGGGGAAGCCGTAGGTGTCGTGGAGCTTGAAGGCCTCGGCCGCGTCGATCCAGGAGGTGTTCGACTCGCGCGCCTCGGCGATCAGCCGCTCCAGCAGCTCCGAGCCGCGCTCCAGCGTGCGCCCGAAGCTCTCCTCCTCGTCGTCCACCCAGCGGGCGATGTTCTCGCGTTCGGCGACCAGCTCCGGGTAGGCCTCGCCCATCAGCTCGATCACGCGCGCGGCGAACTTGCCGAGCCAGGGCGCCTCGAGGCCGAGCGCCTTGCCCTGCTGGATCGCCCGCCGCATGATCCGGCGCAGGATGTAGCCGCGGTCCTCGTTGGAGGGGACGACGCCGTCGGCGATCAGGAAGGCGGCGCCGCGCGAGTGGTCGGCGACGATCCGCATCGCCCGCGTCACCGCGTCCGACTCGCCGTAGGTGTGCCCGGAGAGCTCCTCGGCGAGGTCGATCAACGGCCGCACGTGGTCGGTCTCATAGACGGAGGGGACGTCCTGGAGGATCGCCGCCATCCGGTCGAGGCCCATGCCGGTGTCGATGTTCTTCGTCGGCAGCTCTGTGAGCGTCCCGTCGTCGTGCAGGTCGCAGGACATGAAGACGTGGTTCCAGAACTCGAGGAAGCGCTCGGTCTCGTCGCCGGGGCGGTCGTCGGGGCCGCCGAAGTCGAGCCCGCGGTCGAGGTAGAGCTCCGAGCACGGGCCGCACGGCCCGGTCGGGCCGCCCTGCCAGAAGTTGTCGCCGCGGCCGAGCTGGACGATCCGCTCGGCAGGCACGCCGGTCTCTTCCCAGATCGCGATCGCCTCGGTGTCGGGGCCGAGCCCGAGCTCCTCGTCGCCGCCGAAGACCGTCACCCAGATCCGCTCCGGGTCCATGCCGAAGCCCTCGGTGGCGAGCTGCCATCCCCACGGGATCGACTCCGCCTTGAAGTAGTCACCGAAGCTCCAGTTGCCGAGCATCTCGAAGAAGGTCAGGTGGCGGGCAGTGTTGCCCACCTCCTCGATGTCGGTCGTGCGGAAGCATTTCTGCACGTCGGTTAGGCGCGGCGCGGGCGGCGTCTCGCGGCCGAGGAAGTAGGGCTTGAAGGGCTGCATGCCGGCGGTCGTGAGCAGCACCGTCGGGTCGTGCACGGAGGGCACGAGCGAGGCCGAGGGGACGACCTTGTGTCCCCGCTCCGCGAAGAACGAGAGGTAGGTGTCGCGGATTTGTTGGGCCTTCATGAGGGAGAGCCTACGGTTTGCTGACAGTTCGTGTGTCGTATGTCACGGGGTGCGCCGGGCGGTCAGCGGGCGATCGTGCCGTGGCCGACGATCGTCTCGCCGTCCATCAGCACCGCGGTCTGGCCCGGGGAGGCGGCGGTGAACGGCTCGTCCAGCTCGAGCTCAAGGGCGTCGTGGCGGCCCGGCGCGGCGGCGCCGACGGTGGCGGGCAGCGTGGCCGAGTGATAACGGAGGCGGACGTTGTCGACGCGGGCGCCATCGCGGTGGAGGACCGCGTCGCGGACGTGGATGCGGCGCGTTTCGAGATCCTCGCGGGTCCCGACGGTGACCGTGTTGGCGACGGCATCGGTGGCGACGACGTACCCCGGCTCGTTCAGCGAGACGCCGATGCCGCGTCGCTGGCCGACGGTGAAGTTGTGATGGCCGCGGTGGCGACCCAGGGTGCGGCCGGAGCGATCGACGACCGCGCCCTCGCGGTCGACCAGGTTGCCGTGGCGGCGCAGGAAGCCGGTCTTGCCCTGGCCGGCGAGGAAGCAGAGATCCTGGGACTCGGGCTTCTTGGCGACCGAGAGGCCGTGGCGTGCGGCCACCGCGCGGACCTCGTCCTTGGTCATGTCGGTGAGCGGGAAGCCGAGCCGCGACAGCAGGTCCGGCGGCAGCGCCGCGAGCATGTAGCTCTGGTCCTTGGCGGCGTCGGCCCCGGCGGCAAGCAGCGGCCCCTCGGCGTCCTCGACGATCCGCGCGTAGTGGCCGGTGAGGAGGCGGGTGGCGTCGAGCCGCTGCGCGAGGTCGAGCATCGCCGCCAGCCGCACTTCGCCGTTGCAGAGGATGCACGGGTTAGGGGTCTGTCCTTCGGCGTAGCCCTCGACCCAGCGCTCGACGACGCGGCGGCGGAAGTCGGCCTCCAGGTCGAGCGTGAAGTGCGGGATGTCGAGCGAGTGGGCGACGGCGCGCGCGCCGAGCACCGCCTCCGGCGAGCAGCAGGCCTTCGTCCCGTCGGTCTCCGGGTCGGCCCAGAGCTTGACGGTGATCGCGACGACGTCGGCGCCGCGCTCCCGTTCGAGAAGGGCCGCCACGGCCGAGTCGACGCCACCGCTGACGGCGACGGCGACGCGCTCGGGGGACCGGCCTCGCCCACCTTCACTGGTGATTGAGGCGGGCGAGTCCGGTCCCCCTCGGTGCGCAGTCGTCGGGTCCAGCGGGAGGCTCGAGGCCGCTGCGGCACTTAGGGCGCGGTGGAGGGCATCGGTCGCCAGTTGAGCGGCGTGACGCTTCGCGGGGGCGAGGCCGCCCAGGAGCCCTTCGGCGTCGTCGACGGAGACGCGCGCCGCCTCGAGGACCGTCGCACCCTCGATGGCTTCGGCGACGGCCGCGGTGGCCGCGCGAGTGGCGCCGCAGCCCTCGGTGTCGAAGGTGACGGAGGCGATCCGGCCGCCGTCGACGGTCAGGGAGAGTCGGGAGAGGTCGCCGCAGGCGGCGCCGCCGGCGGCGCCGGTGAAGGCATCGTCGGGCGTGGGACCGCGACGGGTGTCATCGCGGAGGAAGTGGTCGAAGAGCTCCCGATCCATCGGACAAAGGGTACGGAGTGAGGATGAGGCGGAGGTCGGCGGCGACCTCGGACGGGGTCTCGGCGATCTGGCGCCAGGTGAGGCGCGCGGTCGTGTAGCCGTCGGCGGTGAGGATGCGATCGCGTTCGCGGTCCGTCTCGAACGCCCGCCTCGTCCGGTGGGCAGGTCCTCCGTCGAGCTCGATCGCGACCTTGCGGTCCTCCCAGAGGCAGTCGATCTCGTAGAGACGATCACGGATGGCGAGGTGGGCGTTCATGCGCGGTCGCGGCAGGTCGAAGCGGTCGACCAGGGCGAGGAACCTCTCCTCGAGCTCGTTGCGCGTGATCCCCACCGGCTGGGTCTTGCCACTCGCGAGCCGGGCCAGCAGCAAAGTGCCCTTGCGCCCCGGATAGCGCTTGATCAGGTCGGGGACCGAGACCCGCAGCCTGTATTCCCGGACTTCGATCTCGTTCCAGGCCCGCTCGACCTCCCGTTCCTTGAGCATCCCGGCGAGGTCGAACATCGTCCGCGCCACCGACGTCACCGGTATCCCCCACATCCGCCCCACCTCGTCCGCGGGCAGCGAACCGCGGTGGAC
>Ga0207678_10000555_pt1 | contig 34090 bp, 30 predicted proteins | sample KBSC63metaG_FD_184319 | JGI IMG/M metagenome (GOLD analysis project Ga0207678, IMG submission 184319) | Corn rhizosphere microbial communities from Kellogg Biological Station, Michigan, USA - KBS C6-3 metaG (SPAdes) (version 2) | ecosystem: Host-associated > Plants > Roots > Rhizosphere > Soil ... | reverse complement strand
GGCGGGCTCGGCTACATGCGCGAGTCCGAAGTGGAGCGGCACTACCGCGACGTCCGGATCCTCGGCATCGGCGGCGGCACCACCGAGATCCTCACCGGCCTGGCCGCGAAGCGATTGGGATACACCTCGTGACCACCCTGAGGTCCACAGTGGACACGCGGGCCGCCGAATTCGGCGCGAACCGCGAGGCGATGCTGGAAAAGCTCGCCGAGATCGACGCCGAACACGCCAAGGCCGTGGCCGGCGGCGGCGAGAAGTACGTCGAGCGGCACCGCAAGCGCGGCAAGCTCCTCGCGAGGGAACGGATCGAACTGCTGCTCGACGAGGACTCGCCGTTCCTCGAGCTGTCACCGCTGGCCGCCTGGGGCACCGACTACCGCGTCGGCGCGAGCCTGGTGACCGGCATCGGCGTCGTCGAAGGCGTCGAGTGCCTGATCTCGGCCAGCGATCCGACCGTCAAGGGCGGCGCCAGCAACCCGTGGACGACCAAGAAGAGCTTCCGGGCCGCGGACATCGCCGCGCAGAACCGGCTGCCGTCGATCAACCTCGTCGAATCCGGCGGTGCGGACCTGCCGACGCAGAAGGAGATCTTCATCCCCGGCGGCCGGATCTTCCGCGACATCACGCGGGCTTCGGCCGCGGGCTGCCCGACGGTCGCGCTGGTCTTCGGCAACTCCACCGCCGGTGGGGCGTACCTGCCGGGGATGTCCGACTACGTCGTGATGGTCAAGGAACGCGCGAAGGTGTTCCTCGGCGGGCCGCCGCTGGTCAAGATGGCGACCGGCGAGGAGTCCGACGACGAGTCGCTGGGCGGCGCCGAGATGCACGCGCGGACGTCCGGCCTGGCGGACTACCTGGCCGTCGACGAGCAGGACGCGATCCGGCTGGGCCGGAACATCGTCAAGCGGCTCAACTGGACCAAGCAGGGGCCGACGCCGAAGCCGGACTACGCCGAGCCGCTGTACGACAGCGAGGACCTGCTCGGCATCGTGCCGACCGACCTGAAGGTGCCGTTCGACCCGCGCGAGGTGATCGCCCGCGTCGTCGACGGCTCCGACTTCGACGAGTTCAAGCCGCTCTACGGCTCTTCGCTGGTCACGGGCTGGGCGAGCGTCCACGGCTATCCGGTCGGCGTTCTCGCCAACGCCCAGGGCGTGCTGTTCGGCGAGGAGTCGCAGAAGGCCGCGCAGTTCATCCAGCTGGCCAACCAGATCCACACGCCGCTGGTGTTCCTGCACAACACGACCGGCTACATGGTCGGCAAGGAGTACGAGCAGAGCGGCATCATCAAGCACGGTGCGATGATGATCAACGCCGTCTCGAACTCGAAGGTGCCGCACCTGTCCGTCCTCATGGGAGCGTCGTACGGCGCCGGTCACTACGGGATGTGCGGCCGCGCCTACGACCCGCGGTTCCTCTTCGCCTGGCCGAGCGCGAAGTCCGCGGTGATGGGCCCGGCGCAGCTGGCCGGCGTGCTGTCCATCGTGGCCCGTGCCGCGGCCGAAAGCCGTGGCCAGGAGTACAACGAGGACCACGACAAGGCCATGCGGGCCATGGTCGAAGGCCAGATCGAAGCCGAGTCGATGCCGATGTTCCTCTCCGGCATGCTCTACGACGACGGAATCATCGACCCGCGCGACACCCGCACCGTGCTCGGGCTGAGCCTGTCCGCCATCCACAATGGACCAGTGAAGGGCGCCGACGGCTTCGGCGTCTTCCGGATGTGAGCGAGCGATGATCCAGAACCTGCTGGTCGCCAACCGCGGCGAGATCGCCCGCCGGGTCTTCCGCACCTGCCGCGACGCCGGGATCGGCACGGTCGCGGTGTTCTCCGACGCCGATGCCGCCGCGCCGCACACCCTGGAGGCCGACGCGGCCGTCCGGCTGCCCGGCAACGCGCCGTCCGAGACGTACCTGCGGGCCGAACTGCTGGTGAAGGCCGCGGCCGAGACCGGCGCCGACGCGGTCCACCCGGGCTACGGTTTCCTGTCCGAGAACGCCGCGTTCGCGCGGGCCGTCCTCGACGCCGGCCTGACGTGGGTCGGCCCGCCGCCGGAGGCCATCGAGACCATGGGCTCCAAAGTGGAGTCGAAGCGGCTGATGGCCGCCGCGGGCGTCCCGGTGCTGTCCGAACTGGACCCGGCGTCGGTGACTTCGGACGACTTGCCGTTGCTGGTCAAGGCGTCCGCCGGCGGTGGTGGCCGGGGGATGCGCGTGGTCCGCTCGCTCGACGAACTCGACGAGGCCGTGGAAGGCGCCAGTGCCGAGGCCGGGTCCGCGTTCGGCGACCCGACCGTCTTCTGCGAGCGCTACCTGGAGACCGGGCGGCACATCGAGGTCCAGGTCCTCGCCGACTCCCACGGCACGGTGTGGGCGGTGGGGGAGCGGGAGTGCTCGATCCAGCGCCGGCACCAGAAGGTCGTCGAGGAAGCGCCGTCGCCGTTCGTCGACGCTTCCCTGCGCGAGCAGCTGTTCGACGCCGCGCGCAAGGCCGCCAGGGCGATCGACTACGTCGGCGCGGGCACGGTCGAGTTCCTCGCCGGGCCCGACGGCCGGTTCTACTTCCTCGAGATGAACACCCGGCTGCAGGTCGAGCACCCGGTCACCGAGAACGTCACCGGTCTCGACCTGGTGGCCCTGCAGCTGCGGATCGCCGAGGGCGAGCGCCTGCCGGCCGACCCGCCGCCGACGGTGGGTCACGCCATCGAGGTCCGGCTCTACGCCGAAGACCCGGCCGCGGGCTGGCAGCCGCAGAGCGGGACGCTGCACACCTTCGAAGTGCCCGATGTGGACCGTTCGTTCACCCACGGGCCCGGGCTGCGGCTCGACTCCGGGTTCGAGAGCGGGTCCGTGGTGGGCGTCCACTACGACCCGATGCTCGCCAAGGTGATCACCTGGGCGCCCACGCGCGCCGAAGCCGCCCGGCGGCTGGCGAAGGCCCTGGCGGCGGCGAAGATCCACGGCGTCGTCACCAACCGCGACCTCCTGGTGAACATCCTGCGCCACGAGGCTTTCCTGGCCGGGGAGACCGACACGGCGTTCTTCGACCGCCACGGCCTCGGCACCCTGGCCGCACCGCTGGCCACTGTGGACACGGAGCGGCTGTCCGCGCTCGCGGCGGCGCTGGCGGACGCGGCGGGCAACCGGGCGGCCGCGACCACGCAGGGCCGGCTGCCCAGCGGCTGGCGCAACGTCCGCTCGGGCGGGCAGCGCAAGGTCTTCACCGTTGCCGACCGCGAGTACGAAGTGGTCTATTCGCTGACCCGGGACGGCTTGCGGGCCGAAGGGTTCGAGGCCGCGCCGGTCACCGCCGAGCCGGGCCAGGTCGTCCTGGACGTGGCCGGCGTGCGGCGCACCTTCGCCGTCGCCCGGCACGACGATGTGTCCTATGTGGACTCGGCGCTCGGCTCGGTCGCGCTCACGGTGGCACCGCGGTTCGCCGACCCGGACGCCGCGCTGGCCGCGGGGTCGCTGGTCGCGCCGATGCCGGGCACCGTCGTCCGGCTCGCGGTCCAGGCGGGCGACAGCGTCAAGGCGGGCGACCCGCTGCTGTGGCTCGAGGCGATGAAGATGGAACACCGGATCGCGGCACCCGCGGACGGCGTGGTGACCGAACTGCCGGCGACGGTCGGGCAGCAGGTCGAAGTGGGCACAATTCTGGCTGTGGTGGGAGACGAAGCATGAACGCCATGAACTTCATCGAGCCGGAGGAGCGGATCGCGCTTCGCAAGGCCGTCGCCGAGCTCGGTGCCAAGTACGGGCACGAGTACTACGCCCGCAAGGCTCGTGCCGACGAGAAGACGCACGAACTCTGGGACGAGGCCGGCCGGCTGGGCTACCTCGGCGTCAACATCCCCGAGGAGTACGGCGGTGGCGGCGCGGGCATCGCCGACCTCGCCGCGGTCCTCGAAGAACTCGCCGCCGCGGGCTCGCCGTTGCTGCTCATGGTCGTTTCGCCGGCCATCTGCGGCACCGTGATCTCGCGCTTCGGCACCGAAGAGCAGAAGAAGCAGTGGCTACCGGGCATCGCCGACGGCACCAAGCGGATGGTCTTCGCGATCACCGAGCCGGACGCCGGCTCGAACTCGCACAGGATCACCACGACCGCGCGGCGGGACAGCGGCGGCTGGGTCCTCAACGGACGCAAGGTGTACATCTCCGGTGTCGACGAAGCCGACGCCGTGCTCGTCGTCGGCCGCACCGAGGACGCGAAGACCGGCAAGCTCAAGCCCGCGCTGTTCATCCTGCCGTCCGGCACCCCTGGCTTCGAGTACACGAAGATCCCGATGGACATCGTCGCGCCGGAGGACCAGTTCTCGCTGTTCCTCGACGACGTCCACCTGCCCGCCGAAGCGCTGGTCGGCGAGGAGGACGCGGCGATCGCGCAGCTGTTCGCCGGCTTGAACCCCGAGCGCATCATGGGCGCGTCGTTCTCGCTCGGCATCGCCCGGTACGCGCTGGCCAAAGCCGTCGGCTACGCGAACGAGCGACAGGTCTGGGGCGCGCCGATCGGCACCCACCAGGGCCTCGCGCACCCGCTCGCCGAGATCAAGATCGAGCTGGAACTGGCGAAGCTGATGACGCAGAAGGCGGCGTCGCTCTACGACTCCGGAGACGACTTCGGCGCCGGGGAGTCGGCCAACATGGCCAAGTACGCCGCCGCCGAGGTCGCCATCCGCGCGACCGACCAGGCCGTGCAGACCCACGGCGGCAACGGCCTGGCCACCGAGTACGGCCTCGGTACGCTGGTGACGGCGGTGCGGCTGGGCCGGATCGCGCCGGTCAGCCGGGAGATGGTGCTCAACTTCGTCGGCCAGCACAGCCTCGGCCTCCCGAAGTCCTATTAGGAGGCTTCTGTGTCCACTCTGGAGCCGGCTTGACCGGCATCCGCGAACCCCAGCAGGAGCGCAGCCGCACGACGCGGCGGCGGCTGGTCGAGGCCGCGCTCGACAGCTTCGGCGAGCGCGGCTGGCACGGCGTCACGGTGGCCGGGATCGCCGAGCGCGCCGGCGTCTCCCGCGGCGCGGCGCAGCACCACTTCCCGGCGCGGGAGGACCTGGTGGTGGCGGCGGTCGACCTGCTCGGCGAAGCCCAGATCGACGAGCTGCGGGCGCAGGCCGCCGACCTCCCGAGCGGGGCGTCCCGCATCGAGCGCGTCGTGGAGATGGTGCTGAACCTGTACACGGGCCCGCTGTTCCGCGCGGCCCTGCAGCTGTGGTCGGTCGCGGCGACCGACGACGCCCTGCGGGACGTCCTGGTCCCGCTGGAGGCCCGGGTCGGCCGCGAGGCGCACCGGGTGACGGTGGAGCTCCTCGGCGTCGACGAATCCCGGCCCGGGGTGCGCGAGCTGGTCCAGGCCACCCTCGACCTGGCCCGCGGGCTCGGCCTGGCGAACCTCCTGACCGACGACACGCGGCGGCGTCGCCTGATCGTGCGCGAGTGGGCCCGGACGCTGGAGCTGCGGCTGGCCGGGAGCTGAGCAACCAGGCACTGTGGCCCACCCGAGAAGGCCCGTCGCGCGGCTGAGTCAGCGGTCGTCCACGAGACCGTGCTCGTAGGCGTGGATCACCAGGTGGACGCGGGTGCGCAGGCCGAGCTTGGCGAGCATCCGGGCCACGTGGGTCTTGACCGTGCCTTCGCCGAGGACCAGGGCACCGGCGATCTCGGCGTTGCTCATGCCCTTCGCCACGTGCCGCAGGACTTCGAACTCCCTCGGGGTGAGCCGGTCGAGGCCGTCCGGCGGGCGGCGGGGTGGGGGTTCGGCGAACCGGCGGAGGGTGCGGCGGGTGACCTGCGGGTCGAGTAGGCCTTGGCCCTTCGCTGCCGCGCGGACGGCGTCGACCAGCAGCGCCGGTTCGCTGTCCTTGAGCACGAACCCCGCCGCGCCCGCCGCGAGCGCGCCGAACAGGTACTCGTCGACGTCGAACGTGGTCAGCGCGACGACCGCGGGCGCCGGGTTGACCGATTCGCCGATCCGGCGGATGGCGGCGATCCCGTCCAGGCGCGGCATGCGGAGGTCGAGCACCACGACGTCGACGCCGCAGTACCGGGCCTTCTCGACGGCTTCGGCGCCGTCGGCGGCTTCGCCGACCACCTCGATGTCGTCTTCGGCGTCGAGGACCAGGCGCAGGGCCCAGCGGACCGGCTCCTGGTCGTCGGCGAGCAGGGTGCGGATCATCGCGGGAGCCGGGCTTCGACGCGCCAGCCGGTCGGGACGTTGGGCTCGATCGTCACGGTCCCGCCGAGCAGCCGGGTCCGCTCGTGCAGGCCGCGCAGGCCGCTGCCTTCGGCCGGGTCGCGGGGGACGGTGGAGCCGTTGTCCGCGACGGTGATCACGACGGCGTCCGGGCGGTGGTCGACCCCGAGGTCCACGCGGGTCGCGTCGGAGTGGCGCAGGACGTTGGTCAGCGCTTCCTGGGCCACCCGGTAGCCGGCGTGGTCGAGCAGCGGGGGCACGTCCGGCGATCCGCGCCGGACGAGGGTGACCTTGCGGTCCGGGCCGGTGGTGCGCTCGACCAGAGCGTCCAAATCGGACAGTGAGCTGCCCGCGCGCGGCAGTGCGGCCCGCACTTCGGCGAGGGCGTCGGCCGAGGCGTCGGCGATGGTGGCCAGCGCCCGGTCGGCGGACGGCGGCAGCGCGCGGGCGACGTGCCGGACGGCGGTGGCCTGCAACCGGATGACGGTGAGGTGGTGCCCGACGGCGTCGTGCACCTCCCGGGCGACCCGCGCGTGCTCCTCGGCGACGACGCGCCGGGCCTCGGCCCGGTAGAGGCGTTCGGCGTGCACGGCGCGATCGCGGTGCAGCCGCAGGGCATACCCGGTGGCCACGGGCGCGACGCCGAGGAGCACGAGATCGGTGTAGGGAGCGGCACCCACCGGCCGGACCCCGGCGACGGCGAGGACGAGAAGCCACCCGACGGAGCAGCAGAGCACCCGCACCGGCGGCCGGTGGTAGGCGGCGGACGCGAAGGCGGCCATGGCGACCAGCCGGCCGGGCCACAGCGGCAGCGCGAGGACGACAGCGGCACAGAGCAGGGCGGCGGCGAGCGGGAACCGGCGCCGGAGGATGAGCGGCGCGGCAACGACGACAGCGGCGGCGGCGGTGGCGAGCGGGCCGGCTGCGGAGCGATCGGCCAGGCCGAGCCCCAGGACGACGACCGCGGCGGTGGCGGTGATGAGGAGATCGCCGGCGGCGGTGGCGAGGAAGGCCGGTGGTTGCCATGGTCCCGGGGTGGGCGGGTGGTCGATGGCCATGTCCACGTTGTACACGTCCGGTGGGTTCGGGATGGGTGGACTGCTGGTGCCACGGAACAGGGAAGCGCCACCATGTCCCGCGGCGGTTACCCCGCAGATCACCCCGCGCTGCCGCAGTGTGCCCCCGCCGGCGGCAGCTCGCCGTCCCACAGCCACCGGTGCACGTGCCCGCGCACGCAGGCGTTCCCCTTCAAGTACTGCGCATGTCCACCCGCCGATGGCAGATAACCTCCGTGCAACTGCCCTGCCACGCGGCGGCCGTGCTCCGCGGGTGTCAGCGGGTCGTCGTCGCCGTTCACCACCAGCACCCGGGGCATCGGGGGCAGCCCCTCCGGCCGGTTCAGCCCGATCCGCGGCAGCCCCGCGCACTGGCCCGCCACCCGCCACGGGTGGACCGCCCAGCCCAGCCGGGGTGCCGCCGCCCGCAGCTCGGCCTCCATCCGCTCGGCGACCGGAAACACCCGTGGCTCGGGGAAATCCGTGCAGAACGCCGACCGGGCCAGGCGGGCGTCCGGCGGGGCCGGGCGGGGCGTCATCGCCGATGTGTCCCCGGCAGCGATCGCCGCCGTCAGGGCCGGCCAGCTGCGGTCGTCGCCGATCCGGGCCGCCGCCCACGCGACGACCTCCGGTGTCGCCAGCCCGTCCCACACCGCGAGCACGTCGTGGCCGTGCAGGGCGCAGCCCGCGTCCGCCGCGCACCAGCGGGCCATCCGGACCAGGTTGCGTTCGGCCGTCACCGCGCCGTCCCGGGCCCACGCCGCCGGGTCGGGGCGGGTGTGGTCCAGCACGCTGTCGAGGTACATGCGCCCGACGCGCGAGCCGAACCGCGCCGCGTACTCCTGCCCGTACACGGTGCCGTACGAACTGCCGAAGTAGTTCAGCCGGGACTCGCCCAGCCGGGCCCGGATCGCGTCCATGTCGCGGGCGACCTGGTCGGCCCCGAGACGGCCGCGGGCCGCCGGGCAGTCCGCCGCGAACTTCGCGTTCGCGACCGCGTAGGCGTCGTACGCACTCCTGGTCAACGGGACCGGCAAGGGTGCGGGAGTCGGCGCCGGGCACGTGACGTCGAGGCCGCGCGGGTCGAACACCACCACGTCGAACCGCGCCGCGAGGTCGGTGAACTGGTCGCGGTATCCCGGCACGGCGAAGAGCGGGATCGACTGCGCGGGACCACCCGGGTTGACCAGCAGGGTGCCGAGTTTCCGGTCGCATGCGGGGATCCGGAGCAACGGGACGGTGACCGTGGCGCCGCCGGCCGGGTGGTCCCAGTCATCGGGCACCTCGATCTCGGTACAGGACAAGCCGTCGTAACAGTCTCGCCACGCCGGTCCGCTGGCGGCCGTGGCGGTTCCGGCTCCGGTGACGAGCAGCGCGGCGACCGCTGTCACCCGCTTGAGGAGTGCTTTCATGCCTCGATTCGAGCAGCCGGCGGCGCCGCGCGCGTCTGCCTCAAGACAGACTTTTCGGCCCGTGGAACCTCACCCGCACCCGAAACGTCATAGTGCCGTAAGTAACACAATCGGCCCAACGGGCGAATAACTCGTTGTAGTGGCGAAGAGGAAGGCAAGTCCGGTGTCCGGTTCAGGAGTCGAGCTCACCCACCGCGCGATGGCCATGCTGAGGGCGGTGGCCGCGGGTCGCGCGCAGATGTCGTGCAGCTGCGAGCCCGACCTCTTCATCGACGGATTCGCCTGTTGCGATCAGATGACCGCGCACGCGCTCGCCCACGGCGGCTACCTCCGCCCGGCCGTCGAAGGTGCCACCGGCCGCGTCGACGCCGAGCTGACCGAAGCCGGCCGCGCCGCGCTGGCGATCACCGTCGCCGCCTGAGCAGGCGGGCGCTGTCACGCAGGGTCGTGGCATCGCACGTGTGTTCGATTTCTCCCGGGTCGCCGACCTGGCAGGCTTGTCCCCATGGCGGAGCACCCCCCACCGGCGGACGACGAGGCGACGGTCTTCCTCCCGAGCGAGCTGCGGGGCCCGCACTGGCCGACCCGTGACCTCGACGTCTCACGGCGGCCCTACGACGAGTTCGCCGGCCAGATCGTCGCGCGCCCGCCCGCCTCGCCGGTCAGTGCCGGCCGCGGGGAAGGGGCCGGCTCCTCGCTGGCCCGCTCCAGCGGGCGGATGGCGGTCGCCTCGGCCGTCAGCCGCGTCACCGGGTTCGTCGCGAAGCTGCTGCTCGCCGCCGTGGTCGGCGCCGGCGTCGTCAACGACTCCTTCACCGTGGCGAACACGCTGCCCAACATCGTGTTCGAGCTGCTCTTCGGCGGCGTCCTGGCCAGCGTCGTGGTGCCGCTGCTGGTCCGTTCCCACGACGACCCGGACGGCGGCCGCGCCTACACCCAGCGGCTGATCACGATGGCGCTCGTGCTGCTCGCCGTGGGCACCGCCGTCGCGGTGGCGATCGCCCCGCTGTTCACCGCGCTCTACGTCGACAAATCGTCTCCGACCGCGAACCCGGGGCTGACCACCGCGCTGGCGTACCTGCTGCTGCCGCAGATCCTGTTCTACGGCCTGTTCGCGCTGCTCTCGGCGATCCTCAACGCGCAGAACGTCTTCGGCCCGCCGGCCTGGGCGCCGGTGCTGAACAACGTCGTCGTCACCGGCACGCTCGTCGTGTTCGCCGTCGTCCCGGGGGAGCTGACCCTCGACCCGGTCCACATGAGCGACCCGAAGCTGCTCGTGCTCGGCCTCGGCACCACGCTCGGCATCGTCGCCCAGGCCGTCGTGCTCATCCCGGCGTTGCTGCGCACCGGGTTCCGGTTCCGCTGGCGCTGGGGCTTCGACCCGCGGATCAAGGAGTTCGGCGGGCTCGCCGCGTGGATCCTCGGCTACGTCGTCGTCAGCCACGTCGGGTTCGTCGTCACCACCCGCGTGCTGACCGGCGGCAACAGCGGCGGCGTCACGGCCTACAGCTACGCGTCCCTGCTCTTCCAGCTGCCGTACGGCATCCTCGGCGTTTCGCTGCTGACCGCGCTGATGCCGCGGATGAGCCGCGCCGCCGCGGACGGCGACACCGTTTCGCTCGTCGGGGACCTTTCGCTCGCCTCCCGCATGTCGACGGTGCTCTTCGTGCCGATTTCGGCGGTGCTGGCCGTGGTCGGCACGCCGATCGGCATCGCGATCTTCACGTGGGGCCGCGGCACCCTCGACGACGCCGAGCGGCTCGGCCAGACACTGGCCGTTTCGGCGGTCGGGCTGCTGCCGTTCGCGCTGGTGATGTTGCAGCTGCGGGTCTTCTACGCGATGAAGGACGCCCGCACGCCGACGCTGATCATGCTCGTGATGACGGGGGTGAAGATCCCGCTCCTGCTCCTGTGCCGGGGCCTGCTCGACGGCGAGCACGTCGTCTACGGCGTCATGCTGGTCAACGGCGCGGGGTTCGTGGTGGGGGCGGTCCTCGGCCAGGTCTGGCTGTGGGTCCGGCTCGGGCACCTGCGCAGCAAGCGGTCGCTGCGGGTCGGCCTGATCACGCTCTCGGCGAGCGCGCTCGGCGTGGTGGCCGCGGTGCTGGCGGGGCGCGTCGTGCCCGCTTCGCTGGGGGTGATCGGCTCGGCTTGGGTGAAGCTGCCGGTGCAGGGGTTGCTGGGGATGGCTGTGCCGTTCGGGCTGCTCGCGCTGCTGAAGCTGCCGGAGTTCACGCCGGTGACGCGGCGGGTGGCGGGGTTGCGGCGACGGCTCGCGGCTCGTTGACGGCTACGGCCGGGAACGCGATCCGGTTGTCTCGAAACGATAACGAGACCGTGGCGATCAGCGCGTTTACAATTGCCGCAAGGGTTTCTACTATCCACCGGGGATCATGCGGCCGCGGGCGAGCGCGGCGGCGGGGGTATCAGGTGGAGGTCGTGCATGACGCGCAGCGCGCGCAGGCGACGGGACCGGGTCACGGTCGACGAACTGCTCAGACAGACCGGGGCGCGGCCGCGCGTACCCGGTTCGCGGGCGGCCGAGCTGGCGGCGCGCCGGGACACCGAGCCCGAAACCGGGCCGAGCGGGCCGCGGATGGCGCTGGCGTCGGCGGTGATCGTCGTACTGGGTGGATTGCTGCTCGTGCTGGCACTGCGGCCGGATCCCGTGCCCGGGTCCACGCAGTTCCCGCAGCTGCAGCCGGCCACGGCCGCTCCGTCGTCGTCGACGGCGCTGGCCGTCCCGACGGAGACGACCACGCCGTCCCCGGCGGTGATGCACGCACGCCGGACGCCGACCCCCACGCCGACGGTGACGGTCGAACTGCCACCGCCACCGCCGCCGTCGCCCACGACGAAGCCGAGCCCGCCGCCGTACGGCTGGGATCCGCGGTGGAACCCGTACCAGTGCTACAACCCGTACTCCTGCGGCGTCCCGCAGCGCTGACCCGCGAAGGCCCCCTCACCGACCCCGATGCCGGTGAGAGGGCCCCCGACAGCCCCACTACGGGTTCGGGGTGTCAGCCGGTGTAGCCGGCGACGATCTTGGTGAACGCGTACTTGTCCTGGCTGATGCCGCTGCACTCGCCGCCGCCGCTGCAGTCGCGGTTGGTGGCCCAGAACGTGAAGCGGGCCAGGTGGTGGCTGGTCGCGTAGCTGCGGATGGAGTTGAAGTTCGCCACGGTGACCGTCTCGCCCGCGTTGTCGGTCTTGCCGTTCATCGAGGAGAGGCCGCTGTGCCGGTAGGCGGTGTCGTCGCTCCAGCCGAACGTGGTCTTGAGCTGGTTCTTCAGCCCGTCGACCGCCGACTTCGTCAGGGCGGCCATGTCACCGCCGCTGGAGAAGTCGAACGGCATGACCGACCAGACGTCGACGGGCGCGCCGATCGCCTTGGCCTGGTTGATCAGGCGCTTGCCCCAGGAGTCGGGGCCGGTCGTGGTGGTGCCGATGGTGATGACGACCTTCAGGTTCGGGTTCTTCTGCTTGGTCAGCTTGACCGCGTTGAGGATGCGGTCCTGGACCGTGTTGTTCTGGAACTCGTCGGTGTTCTCGATGTCGAGGTCGATCGCCTTGAGCGCGTAGGCGTCGATCACCTTCTGGTACGCGCCGGCCAGCGCCGAGGCCGACGTGCACTTCGAGCCCAGCTTCGTGCCGGACCAGCCACCGAAGGACGGGATCACGTCCCCGCCCGCGTTGCGGATGTTCTGGATCATCGTCTTGTCGGAGCCGGTCAGCGAGCGGCTGCCGTCCCACTTGGGGTTGCAGCCCCCGTCGGACAGGACGAACGCGAGGGTAAACGCTTTCACGCCGGTCGCGGACATCGCGGCGGACGGGCTGGTCTGCCCGCCCCACTGGTACAGGTACGGGGAGGCGAGCACGGGGTCGGCCGCGGCCATGGCCTGCGGGGCGAGCCCGGCCGTTGTCGCCAGCGCGGCCGAAGCCGCGGCCGCGAGGGTGAGGAGACGGCGCACTGATTTCGCCGATCCGGCCGAAAGCAGGCCACCCCTCGAGCGGCGAGCAACCGTCGCTACGAAGGTGTTCGGCCGTGACTGTGGGCGGATCGGCGATGAACGAAGCAGCATGGGGGTCCTCCGAACGCAGGTGGAGCACCTCCGGTTTGAGGCGGCGGGATCAACCCGGGAGGAGTGCTGTGTGCCACCACACAGTGGACTAGACCAATGTTGCGTGTCAACCCTCCGTCGGTCGGAAAATGACCCACGCCGCCGCCGGTGGTGGTCGATGTCAAATTCCCCTGAAGGCGGAGTGACAGGAACCCGTATACCGGCTACTTTGCCGAAATGGTGGGGGATTCCACGGTCGCCGCCGGCGGGGAACGCCGCCCGGGCCGGTTCCCGGCCGCCCTCGTCCTGCGGCGCTGGGCCGTGCGGCGGTGGGCGCTGTGGCGGCTGCCGAGCCGCGGGCGGGTCTGCTACTTCGTCGGTGTCGACGTCCTCGCCGTCGCCGCCGTCGTGCTCGCCGCCGTCCGGTTCCCGCCGCTCGCCGCGATGCTGGTGCCGTTCGCGCTGCTCACGGCCGGGATGCTGGGGTCGGCGGAACTCGCGCGGCCGGTGGAGCGCCACCGCGAGGACACCCTCCTCGGCCCCGGCGTGGACACGCCGTGGATCTTCGCCGGGGTGCTCGTGCTCCGGCCCGGCCTGGCCGTCGCGCTGGTCGTGCTCTCCGCGCTGCACCAGTGGTTCCGGGTCCGCAGAAGACCCGTTCACCGGCAGGTGTTCGGCGTCGCGGCGACGGCGCTGGCCGGCCTCGCCGCCGGTGCCTTCCTCACCGCGACCGGCGTCCGGCCGCTCGGCGAGGTCCTCGACACCCGGACCGTTCTGCTGCTCACCGCCGCCGGGCTGGTGTTCCTCGCGGTGAACGCCGCCCTCGTGATCGGAGCCGACGGGCCCCGCCGTCCGCGCGAAGCCGCCCCGGGGCACGCCTTCGACGCCGCGATGACGGCGTTCGGCCTCCCGCTCGCCTGGGCCGCCGTCGCCGCGCCGCTGCTGGTCCCGCTGCTGGCCGGCGCCACCGTCGTGCTGCACCGCGGCGGGCTGGGCGGCGGCCGCCGCGACCACGTCACCCTCGATCCGGGCACCGGCGTGCTGACCGCCGCGTCCTGGCGCGGCGCCGCCGAGGCCCGGCTGGACCGGCACGGCGGGCACGGCCCCGGCCCGGCCGTGCTGCTGCTCGACCTCGACCACTTCCGCCTGCTCAACGACCGCTACGGCGCTCGCGTCGGCGACGCCGTCCTGCGCGCGGTGGCGGGCACCCTGCGCGACGAGGTCCGGGCCGCGGACCTCGTGGGCCGGTCCGGTGGCGAGGAGTTCGCGGTGCTCCTGCCGGGCACCGGCCGGTTCGACGCGATGGCGATCGCCGAGCGGATCCGGCTGCGGATCGCCTCGACGCTGGTGGCGCTGAAGCCCTCCGGCGACGGCCCGCAGTTCGTCGGGGTCACGGTGTCGATCGGGGTGGCGGACTGCTCGGCGGGCGGCGCCCTCTCCGACGCGCTGCCGGCCGCGGAACAGGCGTTGCTGCGGGCGAAGGCGGCGGGCCGCAACCGGACGGTCTGCGCCGAACCGGACCTCAGCTCATCGTGATGGCGTCCAGCTTCTCCTTCAGGTACTGCGACGCGATCACCTCGGGGTAGGTCCGGGTGCCCAGCGGCGGCGCCAGCGACGTGATCCGCGCGTCGTGGTCGGTCTCGTAGAAGAAGATCAGCGACACGAGGTCCTCGTCCGGGGCCGTCGCGGCCGGGGGCAGGACGCGGTGGCGGGTCGAACGCCAGCGGTCGCCCGTCCAGCGGGCCATCAGGTCGCCGATGTTCACGGTGAAGGCGTCCGGGTGGAAGGGGGCGTCCTCCCACTCGCCCGCGGCCGTGCAGACCTGCAGGCCGCCGACCCCGGCCTGGCGGTCGAGGACCGTGACGGTGCCGAAGTCGGTGTGCGGGCCGATCCGGTACTGGTCCGGCGCCGGCGGGCCGACGTGGGTCATCGGCGGGTACCAGTTGATGTTGAACGTGTACGTCGGGTGCCCGGTGTGCCGGGTGAAGTGGCTCTGGGCGAGGCCGAGCGCGGCGGCGAAGATCTCCAGCAGGTGGTCGGCCAGCGCGCGCATCCGGCGCATGTACTCCGTGGCCGCTTCGCCCAGGCCGGGCACTTCGTGCGGCCAGACGTTGGGCTGGAACCAGAACCCGTCGACCTCGGCGACCCCGGTCCGGGTGTCCGCGCCCGCCGAGTAGGACTCCTTGAGGTCCGGCGGCGTTTCGGTGCCCTCGGCGTAGCCGTTGGCCTCGACGCCCGGTGGCAGCCAGCCTCGGCCGCCCACCGTGACGGCGTAGCGCTGCTTGACGTCCTGGGGCAGCGCGAAAAACTCCCGCGCCAGCTCACGCGTCCGGTGGCGCAGGTCGTCCGGGACGCCGTGCCCGGTGACCAGCAGGAAGCCGGACTCCCGCAGCGCGCGGTCGATCTGCCCCGCCACTTCGGCCCGGCCCTCGGACGTGCCCGCGAACCACGGCGAAAGGTCCACGAGCGGAACGGATGACGGCATACCGGCTCCTGTCAGGCACTGTCCTGTTCGGACTTTTCGACCCCGATGTCCTCGAACCACAGGTCCGGGCGCGCCGCGATGAACTCCTTCATCAGCGCGGTGCAGCCGGGATCGCCGAGCAGGGTGATCTCCACGCCGAGCTCGGCGAGCCAGTCGTGACCGCCGTGGAACGTCTCGGCCTCACCGATGACGACGCGCCCGATACCGAACTGACGGACGAGCCCGGAGCAGTACCAGCACGGCGAAAGCGTCGTGACCATGATCGTGTCGCGGTAGTGCGGGCGGCGCCCGGCGTTGCGGAACGCCGCGGTCTCGGCGTGCATCGACGGATCGCCGTCCTGCACGCGGCGGTTGTGCCCGCGGCCCAGCAGCGTGCCCGCGGAGTCGAACAGCGCGGCCCCGATCGGCACGCCCCCTTCGGCCTTGCCCCGTTCGGCTTCTTCGCGGGCGACGGCGAGCAGGGTGTGCGGATCGATCGGCATGCGTCACTCTTTCCGCCCGGGGCGGTGCCTGGCAAGTGTTTGACCGCCCGGCTGCACGATCCGGCGGATCGCGGACGGTTCCTGTCCTCGATGTCTGGCACACTGCGTGCCATGTACGGCACTTCGGAACGCCTGCTCAGGCTGCTCTCCCTGCTGCAGGCGCGCCGGGACTGGCCGGGCGCCGACCTCGCGGCGCGGCTCGAGGTCGACGTCCGCACGATCCGCCGCGACGTCGAGCGGCTGCGGTCCCTCGGCTACCCGGTGCACGCGACACCGGGGGTGGCCGGCGGTTACCGGCTCGGCGCGGGCGCGGCGCTGCCGCCGCTGCTGCTGGACGACGACGAGGCCGTCGCGGTCGCGGTCGGCCTCCGCACGGCGGCGAGCGGCACGGTCAGCGGCATCGAGGAGACGTCGGTGCGCGCACTGGCGAAGCTGGAGCAGGTGCTGCCGGCGCGGCTGCGGCCGCAGGTCGGCGCGCTGCAGGCGGCGACGGTGTCGCTGTCCGGAGCGGGCCCGACGGTGGACGCCTCGGTGCTGACGGCGATCGCCACCGCCTGCCGCGACCACGAGCGGCTGCGCTTCGCCTACGGCGACCGGGCCGGCGCCTCGACGGAACGCTCGGTCGAGCCGCTGCGCCTGGTCCACACGGGACGGCGCTGGTACCTGGTCGCCTTCGACCTCGACCGCGCGGACTGGCGCACGTTCCGGGTGGACCGGATCGCGGGCGTGCCGGTGACGGGCTTCCGCTTCACCCCGCGCGAACCGCCGGCTCCGGACCTCGCGGAGTACGTCTCCCACCAGATCTCGACGGCGCCCTACCCGCACCGGCTGGTGCTGCGGGTGGCCGCCCCGGCCGCCGCGCTGGCCCGCCGCATCCCACCCACCGCGGGGACGGTCGAGGAGATCGACGAGCACAGCTGCCGCGTGCGCACCGGATCGAGCAACCTCGACGCGGTGCCGTACCACCTGGCCCAGCTGGGGTTCGACTTCGTGGTCGAGGAGGCACCGCCCGGGTTCGTCGAGCAGCTGCGGGAGGTGGCGGAACGGTTCGCCCGCGCGGCCGCACCCGGCTGACAGCGGCGCGGCACGATCACCGCGTCACAGTCTCGTGACCACGCAGCCGGCGCCGGCCGAGAGGAACGCCGCCAGCGCGCCGCCTTCCTCGGTCACCGCGTCCCGTTCGGCCTTCGCCAGGGGCCGCAGCGGCCGCACCGTCACCGTGTCGTCGTCGGCCGTCCACGTCGCCGAGACCCGGCCGTCGACCAGGACCACCCGCTCGCCCGCGACCGACAGCCCGCGGTGAACGTCGTCGATGATGCGGGAGCGGTCGTCGTAGCCGAGGATCGCGTTGTCGAACGCGGGGAGGAACCGCACCGGCGCCGGTGTTTCCGGGTCGGGGCGAGGCGCGTCCGGCAGGTCGAGCAGCTCGCGGCCCCGCTCGTCGCGGAAGACCGCCAGCTCGTCGCGCAGGGCCTTCACCGCGGCCGGAAGACCGGCCAGGCCGGACCACGCGCGCAGGTCCGCGGTGGCCGCCGGGCCGAACGCCGCCAGGTAGCGCCGCACCAGCGCCCGCCCGGCCCCGTCCTCGGGATCGAGCGGCTCGACGTCGCGGCCGAGCCACGCGGCCAGCGGGAGGTTCCGCACGCCCGCCTTGGCGCGCCACAGCCCCCGCGGCGGCAGCTGCGCCGACGGGATCAGCGCGGCGACCAGCAGTTCGCCGAGCGGCCGCGGTCCCGGCGCGGGCCACCGGTCGGCGACCGCCCGGGCGAGCTCGCCCATCGAGCGCGGCTCGCCGTCGGCCAGTACCGCCCGGCCCGCCGCGGCCAGCTCGGCGAAGTCCACTCCCTCGAGTTCGCGGCGGTAGGTACCGACGACGCGCTGCCGCAGCATGGCGTCGAACCGGCTCCGCCACGCCAGCACGTCGCCGGCGGCGAGCAGGTGGACGGTGCGGCGCATGAGATGGGTCCGCACCACCTGCCGTCCGGTCAGCAGGGCGTCCAGCGCCGCCGGGTCGAACGCGCGCAGCCGCGACCACAGGCCGGTGAACGGCTCCTGCGGCTCCTGCGCCTGCAGGCCGCCGAGGTGGCGGACGGCGTCGAGCACGGGCAGCTCGGCGCGTTCGAGCAGCAGCTGCCGGGCGAGGGTGGCGCGGTTGAGGGCCCGCGAGTCCAGGACGGTGTGCACGGGACCACCCTGCCGGAAAAAGCGGACAGCTTGTGACCGCTACTCGCCGGATACGCCGAGCATGCGCAGCACGAGGCCGCCGTACTCCTTGCCCAGCGCGGCCGGCGTCTGGCGGGTGCGCTCGCTGTACCAGCGGGCGACGTCGACGCCGAGCGAAAGCACGGCCCGGGCGGCGAGGTGCGGGTCGGACACCGTGAACACCCCGGCGTCGACGCCCTCGGCGATGACTTCCCGCACGATCCGCTCGATCCGGCGCCGCAGCTCGGCGACCACCGCGAACTCCTGCTCGGGCAGGGCCTGCAGCTCGTACTGCACGACCCTGGCCACGGTGTGGCGCCGGGCGTGCCAGGCCACGAAGTCCTCGACGATCAGCCGGATCCGCTCGACCGGGTCGGACTCCTTCGCGACGACGTTCTCGACGAGCGCGAGGGTCTGCTCGTGCCCGTACCGGCTGATGGCGAACAGCAGCGCGGCCTTGGAGGGGAAGTGCACGTAGAGCGCGGCGGGCGACATCCCCGCGGCGCCGGCGATGTCCCGCGTGGTGGTGGCGTGGTAGCCGCGCTGGGCGAAAGCCTCCACCCCGGCCAGCATGAGCCGCCGAGCGGTCTCCGGCTGCACGTCCGGCCAGAGTTCGGCCGACAGCGACATCGTCATCCGGTGATCCTCCCAGCTCGGACCGCCCGGCCCGGTCGAGGTCCATTGTAAGCGCCCGCTTTGTTCGGGCCCCCGAGCGAAGCCTGGTTGACGACGGTGACCGCGGTCACCTAACCTCACAAAAGTTTCCGCGGATTGAATCGTTTCAATTCACAGGTCGGAGTTGACGTGGCCGGAAAGCAGCGCCGCACGAAAGCCCCTCGTCCGTTCTCGCGGCGGAATCGGAGCCTGTTCGCCGTCGTCCTCCTGGGGCTTGCATTCCTGCAGGGAACTTCCGCCGCCGCGCCGGGCGGGGAAGCGGCGACCGTCGACGGGCTCACGACGAACGGGCGCGTCGATCCCCTGGGCATCCCCGGCGCGGCGCCCGTCTTCGGCTGGAAGACCGCCTCCGCACGCCGGGCGGTGACGCAGACCGCGTACGAGCTGCAGGTCGGCCGGTCGCCGGGAGGCGCCGATGGGTGGCGCTCCGGGAAGATCGCCTCCGCGCGGCAGGTCGACGTCGGCTACGGCGGGCCCGCACTGGCTTCCGGCGCGCGCTATTACTGGCGGGTCCGGATTTGGGACGACCGGGGCACGCCGAGCCGCTGGAGCCCGCCGGCGTGGTTCGAGACCGGGCTGCTCACCGCGGCCGACTGGGGATCGGCGGCCTGGATCGGCAAGCCCGCGCCGTCGTACGGGCAGTGGACGGACTACACCGTCACCGAGACCTTCCGGCTGAACAGCGTGGCGTTCGGGACGTTCCTGCGGGCGCGGGACGCCGGCAACGCGTACATGTGGCAGCTCAACGTCGGCGACTCGGCGACGTCCGTGCCGATGCTCCGGCCGCATCGCCGCGTCAACGGCGACTACGCGGTGCTGGCCGAAGTGGACCTGAGGCCGTTCGGGTTCACCCGCGCCGGCCTGCTGGCCGGGACGCACACCGTGGCCTACACGGTCGAGGGCACCACCGTCCGGACCACTTTGGACGGTGTCGTCGTCGACACGCGCACGGCAGCCGACTTCCCGAGCGGGCGGGCCGGCCTGCGCACCTACGGGACGGAATCGGTGACCGTGCAGCGGTTCACGGTCACCAAGCCGGACGGCACCGTGCTGGCGAACCCCGAATTCGCCGTGCCCAACCCGTTCACCGGCGGCAGCGTCGACCACGGGGAACTGACCGTCACGGGCAGCACCGACGCCCTGTACACCGGCCGCGACTCCTACGAGCCGCTGGTGCGGACGTCGTTCGCGACCACGCCGGGCAAGCGCGTGGCGCAGGCCCGGGTCTACGCGTCGGCCCACGGCGTTTACCAGCTCACGCTCAACGGCCGCAAGGTCGGCGACCAGTTCCTCGCACCCGGCTACACCGAGTACGCCAAGCGCATCCAGTCGCAGACCTACGACGTCACCGGGCTCGTCCGGGCCGGGGCGAACGGGTTCGGGGCGGCGCTGGGCGACGGCTGGTGGGCGGGCAAGATCGGGCTGGCAGGCAAGGGCCAGTACGGCACCGACCTGGCCCTCGTCGCCCGGCTGAAGATCACCTACACCGACGGCAGCGTGCAGTGGGTCGACACCGCGCCGAACTGGAAGTGGCACGCCGGGCCGTTCGCGGCGACCGACAACCAGCTGGGCGAGACCTACGACGCCCGGTTCGAACAGCCGGGCTGGACCGAGGGCCGGTTCGACGATTCGGCGTGGGCGCCGGTCGTCACGCATCCCTCGGACACGGCCAAGCTGTCACCGCAGCCGGACGAGCCCGTGCGGGAAACCCAGGTACTTGCGACGAAGAAGGTCACCAGCCCGGCGCCGGGGGTGACCGTCTACGACCTCGGCCAGAACATGGTCGGCGTGGCCCGGGTGCGGATCACCGGCAAGGCGGGTGAGACGGTCCGGCTCCGGCACGCCGAGGTGCTCAACCCGGACGGCACGATGTACGTGGCGAACCTGCGGGCCGCGACCGCCACCGACCACTACCGGTTCGCGGAGGACGGCACGATCACCTACCAGCCGGCGTTCACCCAGCACGGCTTCCGGTACGTCGAGATCACCGGGCTCGCGACACCACCGGCCGCCGCGGACGTCAAGGGGGTCGTGTGGGGCTCGGATCTGCGCCGCACCGGCACGCTGGGCACGTCCGACGGCATGCTGAACCAGCTGCTCAGCAACGTCGCGTGGGGCGCGCGGGGCAACTTCCTCTCCATCCCGACCGACACCCCGGCGCGGGACGAGCGGCTCGGGTGGACCGGCGACATCAACATCTTCGCGCCGACCGCCACCTACCTCGGCGACATGCGGGCGTTCCTCGGGAAGTGGCTCACCGACGTCCGCGACGAGCAGAAGAGCAGCGGGTCCATCCCGGCCGTCGTCCCGTCCACCAACGGGGCGTTCGACGAAAGCGGCGTCGGCTGGGAAGACGCGCTCATCACCGTGCCGTACGCCCTGTGGCACGCCTACGGGGACGCGCAGGCGGTGCGTGACAACTACGACGCGATGAGCCGGTTCTTCGCCTACGCCCGGGCGAGTGCCGGCCCGGACAACCTGGAGACCGGGCGGCTGACCTTCTTCACCAACGACTGGCTGAACCTCGACGACCCCTCGGACCAGGGTGTCCTCGGGACCGCGATCTGGGCGCAGGACGTCCGGATGATGGCGGAAATGGCGCAGGCCGTCGGCCGGACCGCCGAGGCGGCCGAGTACACGAAGCTCTACGAGGACGTCCGCGCCGCGTTCACCAGCGCCTATGTGGCGGCGGACGGGACGGTGCGGGGCAACTCCCAGACCGGGTACGCCCTCGCCCTCGGCATGGACCTCGTCACCGATCGGGCGTTGAAGGCGAAGGCGGGGGAGAAGTACGTGGCGAAGCTCGCCCAGAGCGACAACCACCTCAAGACCGGCTTCATCGGGACGCCGTGGCTGCTGCCGGCCCTGACGAACGTCGGCCGCGACGACCTCGCCTACACGTTGCTGTCCAAAAAGGACTACCCGTCCTGGGGTTACGAGATCGGCAAGGGCGCGACGACCGTCTGGGAACGCTGGAACTCCATCCAGCCCGACGGCACCTTCGGGCCGGTGGACATGAACTCCTTCAACCACTACGCCTACGGCGCGGTCGCCGACTGGATGCACCAGTACATCGGCGGCATCCGGATCAAGGACGCGGGCTACCGACGCAGCGTCGTCGAGCCGCACCTCGGCGGCGGGCTCACCCACGCCGAAGGAGCCATCGACACCGTCTACGGGCGGCTGTCGAACGCGTGGGCCGTCACCGGCGACGGGCTGACGATGAACGTCACGGTGCCCGTCAACACGACGGCCGAGGTGGTGATCCCTTCGGGCGCCGCCGAGCCGGTCACGGAGTCCGGCAAGCCGCTCCGGCGGGCCGCGGGCGTTCTCGGCGTGACCTACGACCCGGGGCGGAAGGCCACGGTCGTGGTCGTCGGGTCCGGGCAGTACAGCTTCCGGGCGCCGAAGTAACGGAACCTCAGTGCGTCTCGGCGGGCTCCCGCGGTCCGCCGAGGAGCCGGGCGAGGTAGAGGTCCCGCGCGACGAGGCTGACCGCCAGGTGGTCGGCGAGCGGGTCGAAGAAGGAGCTGCGGTACTTGGCGTCGGTCACCGTGGAGGCGGCGAAGTAGAGGCCGGAGAACGCGGCGATGAACAGCGAGACCTGCAACAGCTCTTCCGGCACGGGCAGCTGGATGCCGAACAGGGTGCCACTGGCGGGATCGCGGCCGACCCAGGCCTTGATCACCGAGTGCTGGACCGCGATGATCCCGAAGATCACGAAGAAGACGAACATCACGGTGGCGAGCACGAGGGTCTGCAGCACCTGGGTCAGGACCAGGACGAGGATCATGTTCGCCTGTTCCAGCTTGGTGAGCGGGAGCCGCTCGGCGGGGACGTCGTCCGCGAGGAAGGGCGCGAGCGGGGTTTCGCGCAGCTTGTCGAGCCCGACCGGGGCGGTGCGCGACTGGGTCAGGCTGGTGACCTCGGCCTTGAGCATCGCGAGCAGGAAGGCCACGGCGACCACGGCGAAGAGCCCCACGACCAGCCACATCCGCTGCCGCGGCAGTGCGGCGCCGACCTGCCAGATCTCGGTGGTGAAGAACCCGAAGACGGTGAACAGCAGCAGCAGGGGGAGCACCCGGCTGGTCAGCTCGCCCAGCAGCCGGAGCTGGCGGAAGGCCGCGCGCAGCGCCCAGCCGACGATCGAGCCGACCCCGACGAACGCGGCCGCGAACAGCCCGGCCAGGACCGCGAACTGGGTCATCAGGCCGAGCGGCACCGAATCGCCCGCGACCACCCGGTCGGTGATCGGCACGACGACCACGAACACGCCCGCCGTGACCGCCGCGGGCCCGGCTCCGCCGCGCTCGACCAGCTTGCGCCGCACCCACCGCGCGGTGAGCCAGGAGCCGAGGCCGGGCACGACGACCAGGCCCAGCAGCAGGCCGCCGTATCCCAGCGCGAAGAGGTCGCTCTCCAGCAGCCGGTCGAAGTCCGCGTCCGTTTCGCCGTCCACTGCGCCCAGCACGGTGGTCAGCACCTGCCAGACCGCGATGAACACGATCGCCGGGGTGGTGCGCACCAGCAGCTGCGCGGGCCGGCCCCGCACCACCGCGGGCAGCCCTCGCCGCCGAAACCACTGTTCGACGGCTTCGACACCGCGTTCGTCCGTCATCTTCGCCTCCTGATCGGCGTGCCGCCGCCCGGATGCTAGCGCGAGCCCGCACCCGGGCCCGGGGGGAGCATCCGGGTGCGGTCAGCCCTTCAGGGAACCGGCCAGCAGCGCGGACACGAACCGCCGCTGGAAGATCAGGAAGACGACCAGGGTCGGCGTCAGTATCAGCAGCGAACCGGCGCACAGCAGCGGGATGTCGGTGCCCCACTGGCCCTGGAACGCACCCAGCGCGCCCGCCATCGTGCGTTTCGCAGGTTCGTCCACCAGCACGATCGCGAGCAGGAACTGGTTCCACGTCCACAGGAAGAGCAGGATCGCCAGCGAGGAGAGCGCGGGCTTGGCCAGCGGGACGTGGATGCGCCAGAACAGCTGCCAGGTGCTGACGCCGTCCACCCGGGCGCTTTCGGACAGCTCGTGCGGCATGGTCACGAAGTGGGCGCGCATCCAGTACACCGAGAACGGCATGTACAGGCCGATCAGCGGCAGGATGATCGCCCACCGGGTGTTGAGCAGGCCCATGTCCCGCACCTGGAAGTACAGCGGGGTGATGATGCCTTCGAACGGCAGCGTCAGGCCGAGGACGAAGAGCAGGAACACCGCGCGGCCGCCGGGCATGCGCAGGTGCCCGGTGGCGAAGCCGGCCATCGTGGCGATCAGCAGGGACACCGGGACCACGCCGAGCACGATGAGCACGCTGGACTTCAGGAACTCGCCCAGCCGGGCCACCTCGAACGCCCGGGCGAAGTTCCCCCACTGGGGATCGCTCGGCCACTCCAAACCGGACGGGTAGCTGCCCGAGGGGTGCAGCGCGGTGACGAAGAGGCTGACGAACGGCAGCACGGTGGCCGCCATCAGCACGACGAGCAGGATGCGCCCGGTCAGGCTCCGGCCGGTGCCCGTCACGGTTTGTCCTCCTTCGAAATGCGCTGGACGGGGAGCACGACCGCGAGCACGACCACCATCAGCACGACGGCGAGCGCGGAGGCCGGCCCCACCTCCCGCTGCGAGAACGCGAGGTAGTAGATCTCCAGGCCCGGCACCGTGGTGGCGTTGCCGGGGCCGCCCTGCGTCGAGACGTACACGATGTCGAAGCTCGCCAGCGCGGCGATCATCGTCACGGTGACGCAGACGCCGATCTCCTGGCGCAGGCCGGGCACCGTGATCGCGAAGAACTCGCGGACCACCCCGGCCCCGTCGATGCGCGCGGCTTCGTACAGCGCCGGGTCGATCTTGCTCATGCCGGACAGGAACAGCAGGATGCACAGCCCGAGCAGCACCCAGGCGCCGATCACGCCGACGGCGGGCAGCGCGGTCGAGGAGTCGCCGAGCCACGCCTTCGTCACCTTGCCGAGGCCCAGTGCGGAAAGCAGCTGGTTGACGACGCCGGTGGCCGACAGCAGCCACGTCCACGCGATGCCGGCGGCGACCAGCGGGATGACCTGCGGCAGGAACAGCACGGTCCGGGCGACGAGCGCGAGCCTGCTGGTCGCGATGCGGCGGATCGTCGCGGCGATCGCCAGGCCGAGCAGCACCGGGACGCCGCTGAAGAACAGGATCAGCTCGAACGCGTGGAGGATCGAGTCGTACAGCTCCGGATCGGCGAACACCTTGGTGTAGTTGCCGAAGCCGGCCCACCGGGACGCGCCGATGCCGTTCCAGTCGTAGAACGAGTACTGGACGGTGAGGACGATCGGCCGCAGCACGAACACGGCGTAGAAGATCAGGGCCGGCGCCACGAAGAGCCAGCCGGCCCAGCCCGTGCGGCGGGACCGCCGGCGACGGCGCGCCGGTGGTCCCACCACAGTGGACGGTCGCGGCGGGGCCGCGACGAGGTTGCTCGACCTGGTCATCGCCGGTCAGCTCCCGACCTGGTCGGCGTAGTCGCGCTGCACCGACTTCAGCAGCCCGTCCGGCGTCTGCTCGCCGGAGACCAGCTTCTGCAGCTGCGGGGTCCAGCTCTTGGCGTAGATGGCTCCGGTCGCGTTGGCGATGAAGTCCATGGCGGTCCCGTCCCTGTCGACCTGGGCGGCGGCTTCGAGCGTCGCCGCGGTCACGGTGCCCGCCGCGATCCGGGGCAGCGGGGCGTCCGCCGGTCCCATGGGGTGCGATCCGCCGGTCTGCACGGCGACTTCCCGCGCCTTGCCGTTCGTCGCCACCCAGTTGAGGAAGAACGCCGCGCAGTCGGCGTGCGGTGCCTTGGCGCTGATCCCGACGGTCAGGGGCGCGGACATCCCCGCGGCCTTGGCCCCGGCCTGTGCCGGCGGCATCGGGAAGAACCCGGCGTTGCCCGCCATCAGCTTGTCCAGGTTGGCCGATTCCCAGTCGCCGTTGAAGCTGAACAGGCCCTGTCCGGCGGTGAAGCGGCTGACCATCTGCGCGTAGTCGACGGCGTTGACGTCCGGCGCGAAGTACCCGGCCTTGATCCACTGCTCGAGGTGCCGGGCTGCCTCGACGTTCGACGGCGTGTCGATCGTGGCGCCGGGTTTCTGGTAGATCCAGTCGTTGACCGGCGCCGGCTGCCCGAGCGACGCCATCAGGTCCTGCAGCGGGAAGGCCAGCCCGCCGGTGGCGCCGCCGTTGAACTGCTGGATCGGCTGGATACCGGCGTTCTTCGCCTTCGCCATGGCTTCGTCGAGCTGCGCGAGCGTGGCCGGCGGCGTGGTCAGCCCGATCCGGGACGCGAGCTGCTTGTTGTAGAAGACGCCGGTCACGCTGAAGTTGAGGCCCATCGCGTAGAGGGAGCCTTCCCCGCGCGGCCGTCCGCCGGGGCCCATGCGCAGCTGCGCGAGCCGGCCGGACGGCCACTTGTCCCAGCCGAACCACTTCGCGTACCCGTCGAGGTTCTTCAGCAGGCCGTCCTTGACCAGTTCGGACACCTGCGGCAGCCGCATGAGGTCCGGCGGGTCGTCGGCGAGGACGCGGGGTGCGTTCTGGGTGATCACCGCGAACTGGTCCTCGCGGACGTCCCACTTGACGTTCGGGAACTGCTTCGTGAACTCGTCGGTGAGCGCCTTGGCCATCGGGAAGCCGGTTTCGAAGTAGCCCCGTACGGTGACCGGCGCGCTGCCGCACGTCGGCTCCGCGGTGACGGCCGTGGCCGTGGTTTCGCCCGGTCCCGCACCGCTGCCCGGGCCCGAACAGGCCGCGGCCAGCGTGCCGGCCAACGTGAGGATCAGGAGCGTGCCGAAGGGGCGGCTGGGGGGTGTTCGACGGGACAACATTGTCTCCTCCGTCGCGGGTGGATGCACCGGTCGAGCAGGGCTTCTACCTTGCTAAACCGAGTTAGCATCGGTAGTCTCGGCGATCGGACGAGCCGGTGTCAAGGTTGGGGAAGGCGGGGGTGCGACGGTGAGCCCACGACGGGTCACGCTGGCCGACGTCGCCAAGGCGGCGGGGGTTTCGCGCAGCACCGCGTCCCTGGCGCTGTCGGGGCGGGGTCCGGAGCTGCGGATTTCCGAAGCGGTCCAGGAACGCATCAAGGAGGCCGCGCGGGAGCTCGGCTACCGGCCGAACATCGTCTCTTCCGGACTGCGCACCGGGCGCACGCTGACCATCGGGTTCGTCTCCGACACGGTCGCCACGTCCCGGCTGGCGGGCGACATGATCAAGGGCGCGATCGAAGCCGCCCGCGATCGCGGCGTCCTGCTGTTCATCGGTGAGTCCGAAGGGGACAGCAAGCTCGAACACGCGTTGCTGCAAGGCATGCACGACCGCCAGGTCGACGGGATCATCTTCGCCGCGATGTACACCCGGCGCGTCTCCGTTCCCGAGAGCCTGCTGGGCACGTCCGCGGTTCTCCTCAACGCCGTGCCGAAGACGCCTTCGCCGTTGCCCGTGGTGGTGCCGGACGAGCTCGAGGCGGGCCGCGCGGCCGCACGGGTGCTGCTGGAAGCCGGGCACCGGGAGGGCATCCACCTGATCGGCACCGGATCGGGGCTCCGGAACGTGCCGCGGGGCAGCGTCGCCGCGGTGGAACGGCTCACCGGCATCCGCGAGGTCTTCGCCGAGGCCGGCGTCGAGATCGCGAGCGGCACCTTGACCGCCGACTGGCAGCCCGAGTACGGCTTCGACGCGACGCGGGACCTGCTCCGCCGCACGAACCCGCGGGCCCTGATCTGCCTCAACGACCGGCTCGCCTTCGGGGCCTACCAAGCGCTCGACGACGCCTCGCTGAGCGTCCCGGACGACGTCTCGGTGGTCTCCTTCGACGACCACCCGCTCGCTTCGTGGATGCGGCCCAAGCTCACCACCGTCGCCCTGCCGTTCTACGAACTCGGGCGTCAGGCGGTGGACGCCCTCTTCGCCGAGATCAACGGCGAAACCGCCGGGGAGAAGCCCGTCCACCGCATCCCGATGCCGCTGCGCGCCCGTGCTTCGGTCGCCCGTCCGCGCCGGCCGGAGGTTTCCTGATGCTGCGCCTGCCCGACCACTGGGTGTGGGACAGCTGGTACACGACGGACGACGACGGCCGGCACCACGCCTTCTTCCTGCGCGCCTCGCGGGCGCTGCTCGATCCCGAGCGGCGCCACCGGCGGGCGTCGATCGGCCACGCCGTTTCCGCCGACCTGCGGAACTGGGAGCTCGTCGCCGACGCCCTCGTGCCCGCCGACGGACCGGCGTGGGACGACCTCGCGACCTGGACGGGGTCCGTCGTCCGCGGGCCGGACGGACGCTGGTACCTGTTCTACACGGGCGTCCGCGACGACGGCGACCACGCGGTGCAGCGGATCGGCCTAGCCGTTTCCGACGACCTGTACACGTGGCACCGCTTCGGGGTGAAGCCACTGGTCGAGCCCGACCCCGGCTGGTACGCGCTCGACGACCGCACGGACTGGGCCGGCGAAGCCTGGCGGGACCCGTGGGTCTTCCCCGCCCCGGACGGGAGCGGCTGGCACATGCTCCTCACCGCCCACGCGAAGGACGGTGGCCCGCAGGACCGCGGCGTGATCGGCCAGGCCTTTTCGGCCGACCTGCTGAACTGGGAGGTCCGGCCACCGCTCACCCGGCCCGGCGGCTTCGGGCACCTCGAGGTGCCCCAGGTCGCCGTCGTCGACGGGCAGCCGCTGCTGCTCTTCTGCACCAACCAGGGCGCCCGGGCCGCCGAGGGCGCGGTCTGGGCGGTGCCCGGTCCCGCGGTGACCGGGCCGTGGGACCTGTCCCTCGCCCGGCCCGTGTCGTGCCCCGGCCTGTACGCGCCCCGGTTGGTCCGCGACGCCGGCTGGCACCTCATCGGGTTCGTGTCCGAACGCGACGGCGAGTTCGCCGGGGAACTGTCCGACCCCTTGGCCGTCCGCTACACCGCCGACGGCGGGCTGCGGGTGGTCTGAGGGCGGCCGCGGGGCAGGGAACGCCCGCCGCGTCGAGCAGGGTGCGCACGGTGGGGGCGACGAGCCCGGTCAGGTCGCCCGGAATCGCCTGCCGCGGTCAGGGGCACACGATGAGCCCGGTCCCCACGACCAGCGCAGCCGCCACCGCGGGCGGCGCGAGGACGGCGGCAAGCCCGCCGGCGACCGCCTTCACACGGGCGAACCGCGGCGGCGCGCCGGCGTCGAGGTGGTCCAGCCGGATCGCCGTGTCGCCGCCGGCCATGGACAGGGTGCGGCGGGGGCCCTCGCCCGACCGGACTCGCAGGAGCGCCGACCGCAACGGTGCCGTTCCGCAGCGGGCGGACGCCGTCCGGTCGGCCGCCAGCTCGACCAGCAGCCGCAGCGCGGTGGGGAGTTCGCGCATCAGGGGGACGAAGGGGAGGGTGCGGCCGAGCACCTCCGCCCAGCCGGTGAGCAGGTGGTGGTGGCCGCGGACGTGGGCGCGCTCGTGCTCCAGCACCGCGCGCAGCTCCGGCCCGGTGAGCCGGTCCGCGAGCCCGGTGCTGGCGACGACGAGCGGGCGGCGCCCGCCCATGCTGTAGGCGATCGGCCGGTCGTCGGGCAGCCACAGCGTGGGCAGCCCGCCGCGTTCGCCGGCCAGGTGCAGTGCCGTCAGGTGCCGCCGGTGCAGGACGGTCCGGTGCCGCCGCCGGACCAGGGAATGGCGGGCGAGGCGGACCGCGGCCGCGGCCAGCACCGCCGCCGAGGTGATCCCGGCGATCGGGTCGAGCGCCGGGAAGTCCTCGTGACCGACCGTCGTCCAGCAGTCGTGGAGCACCCGCAGCACCGCGCCCGCCGGGCCGTGCCCGGGCAGCACGAGCAGGAGCACGCCGGCGACGGCTCCGGCCACGACCCCGACGGCGGCGAGCAGCCACCACGCGATCGCCGTGCCCGGGCCGACGCCGGTCGCGGCGAGCCTGCCGAGCGCCCGGGGCGACCACCAGCCGATCACCACGGTCCCGGCCAGCAGCGCCGCCGCCGGGATCATCGCCTGCGCGCCTTCCGGCGCAGCGCCCGGCGGAGGATGTCCGACTCTTCTTCCGTGGCCGAGCTGACGAAGTGCAGGAGGACCGACTCGCGGTCGCCGGCGGAATCCAGGAGTTCGCGCAGGGTCTGCGCGGTGGCTTCCTCGCGGGTGGTCAGCGTCCGGTAGCGGTACGCGCGGTCTTCCCGCTCGCGGTCCACCCACCCCTTGCGGTGCAGGTTGGTCAGCACGGTCATCACCGTCGTGTAGGCCAGGTCGCGGTCCCGGTTCAGCGCGTCGAGGACGTCACGGACCCGCAGGGGCTCCGCCGCGTCCCAGAGCACGTCCATGATCGCCGCTTCGAGTTCGCCGAACTGCCGCATGAGACCTCCGCGGACCAGGATACGGTCCGCGGCCGCGCCCGGTCCGGCCGGACCGGGCGCGTCCACAGTGGACGGGCGAGTGCCGGTCAGCGCTGCCGCACGCCCCGCATCTCGGTGATCTCCGCCTGCTGGGCGTCGATGATCTTCCGCGCGAGCGCCTTGGCCTCGGCGTTGCCGCCCCGGCTCAGTTCGGTCTCGGCCATGTCGACCGCGCCCTGGTGGTGCCGGATCATCATGTCCAGCCACCTCCGGTCGAACTCGGTGCCCTTCGCGGCCTCGAGCTTCGACATCTCGTCGGCGGGCATCATGCCGGGCATGGCGCCGTGGGTCATCCCCGGCATGTCCGTCGCCGAGCCCGCGCCCCAGGTGGCCAGCCACGCCCGCATCTGCCGGATCTCGGGGTCCTGGGCCTTTTCGATCCGCGCGGCGAGGTCGGCGACCTTCGGGTCGGTGCTGCGCGAGGGCACCAGCTTCGCCATGTCGAGCGCCTGACCGTGGTGCGCGATCATCTGCTGGGCGAACATGACGTCGTCGGCGTTGTGGCCGTCCTGCGGCCCGGAGGCCGGCGCCGGGGCCGGGGCCGGGGGGTGCGACGGCATGCCGGACGGTGAGTCGCTGCTGCCGCACGCGCCGAGGACGGCGGCGGAGGCGACGGCGAGCACGACGGGGAACAGGGTTTTCCGCATGTCAGAACCTTCTCTGGAGCTGGGGAACGAGTGGCCGGTGTGGTCCGGCCGGTCACACCCGCAGCACGCAGAGAGAGGTCAGGACGGTCCGCCCGGGTCGGTCCGGCGGCCGGTCCGGGGCGGGCGAACCCCGCGGGGCCACCCACCGGGCGGGAACTCCGGTGCCCGGGCGCCACAGGAGCAGCACGCAGGCGAGCAGGAGCCCGCCGATCGCGGTCAGGACGGCGAGACAAAGGTGGCGCAGGTCGTGCTCGCCGCCGGGACAGGGAGCCTGGTGCTCGCCGGAGTCCATGGCGGCGTTCGCGGCCGCCGCGCCCGTCGGAGCGCACGCCGTCATGGCGCCCGGCTCGGACGCCGGGACGTGGTGCATCGCGGTGACGCACAGCGCGAGCAGGCACAGCAGCACGACCTGCTGCACCCGGCCGACGCGCTCCGTCATGACGGCACCGTACCCGAAGCCCGCCGTCGACTACTAAGCCGGTTAGTAGTAGCCGGAGAACCGGGGCGGCACCGGGAAAACCGGTGCCGCCCCGGCCGGTGCGCCTCAGGCGGTGGGCCTGGTCGCGCCGGCGTACTGGCTCTGCAGCGGTGAGATCTTCACCACGTCGCCGCTGGTCGGTGCGTGCACCATCTTGCCGTCCCCGAGGTACATCCCGATGTGGGAGACGGGGGAGTAGTAGGCCACGAGGTCGCCCGGCTGCAGCTGGTCGCGCGGCACCGGGGTGCCGAACTGGGCCTGTGCCGCGGAGTTCCGGGGCAGGGTGACGCCGGCCTTCGCGTACGCCCAGAGCAACAGGCCCGAGCAGTCGAACGAGTCGGGCCCGGTCGCGCCCCAGACGTACGGCTTGCCGAGCCGGCTCAGTGCCGCGTCCACCGCCTTCTGGGCGGCCGCGGTCGGCGCCTTGACGGCGGGTGCCTTGCCACCGGTGTCGCGCTGGGCGGCCCGGTCGGCCGAGCTCAGGTTCCGGTCGGCCGCCTTGACCTGCTCGATCTGCGTGTCGAGCGTCTTCTGCTTGGCCTTGATGTCTTCGGTCAGCTTGGCCGCGGTGTCCCGCGCGTCCTGCGCGCGCTTCGCCGCGTCCGTGGCCTTGGTGGTGGCGTCCTCGGCCTGCCGGACGGCGCTCGTCAGGTCGTTCATCGCGCCGTTCTTCTCGGTCGCGATGACTTCCAGTGCCGAGGAGCGGTCCAGGAAGTCCCGGGTGGACGTGCCGGACAGCAGGGCGGACAGCTTGTTCAGCTGGACGCCGCCGGTGAACGACGCACCGGCGAACCGGTCGACCTCGGCCTGGAACTTCTTGCGGTCTTCGGCGGCCTTGGCGCCCTGGTCCTTCGCCGCGGTGACGTCGGTGGTGGCCTTGTCGAGCTCGCCCTGCTTGGCGTCGAGGTCGCCTTGGGCCTTGAGGAGGTCTTCGTTGAGTTTTTCCGCCTGTGCGGCCAGTTCGCGGTACTTCGCGAGGGCTTCGGAACCGGTGGGCGGAGCTTGGAGGACGGGGACGGGGGCGGCAGCCGAAGGCTGCGCCACGGTGACGAGGGCGATCACCGAGGCCGCGGCGAGGGCTCCGGACACCACGCGCCTGACGGGATGCGACTGCACGGTCGCGGGTTTCTCCTTTGTCGTCGGCCGCCGGAACCCGGACGCGCGGCATCGCACCAGCGGACGCACGCGTGGGTGAATTCCGGTTCCCCGGCGGCGATCCCGCGCCACCGCCGGGATTCGGCGGCTCCGATCGCGAGATCTCGGCCAGGTTACGAACAGAGCGCTTTCCCGTCCACCCTTCCGGGTGAACGAAAATCCGCGGTCGGTGCCTGAGCTGCTGTTATCCCACAAAGAAAATCGCGCCGCGCACCGCGCGCGAAGACGGCTACTACTATCCGCTATAGTAGTCTCTTCGGTCTGCCCGGGATCATCCGCGAAGAGCGAACCCGAGCTCACGTCCTCGCGCGCGAAGGTCCTCCCGGACGTCCGGGTGCGCGACGTGGTCCACGATCTGCCGGGCCTGCTCGCTCGCGTCGTTGCCCCAGATCGTCGCGGTGCCGTGCTCGCTGACGATGAAGCTGTGCTGGAACGAGGTGACGGGTCCCGCCAGGCGGGGCACCACCGTCGAGACGTCGGCCTTGGGGTGCCAGGACGGCAACGCGATGATCGCCCGGCCGCCGGGGGAGTGCAGCGCCCCGACCACGAAGTCCGTCTGGCCGCCGAATCCGGAGTGGATCGCGCCGCGGACGCGGCTGGCGTTGGCCTGGGCGAACAGGTCGACCTCCAGCGCGCTGTTCACCGAAACCAGCGCGCGCCGCCGGGCGATCACCGCGGGGTCGTTGGTCTTCTCGGTGCGCAGCAGCCGGACGCGGGGGTTGCGGTCGATCCACCGGTACAGCTCGGCGCTGCCGAACACGAACGACGCCGTCACCGGGACGGCCGGGTCCAGTGCGCCGGCCCGGTCGAGGCCGAGCACGCCGTCGCTGAACATCTCCGACCACACCGCCAGCCCCCGGCGCCCGGTGACGGCCGCCAGCGTCGCGTCCGGGACGCCGCCGATCCCGAGCTGCAGCGTCGCGCCGTCCGCCACCAGGCGGGCCACCCGGGCGCCGATCGTGCGGGCCGCCTCGCCCAGTGGCCGGGGTTCCGGCGACAGCAGCGGCTCGTCGGCTTCGAGGGCGTAGTCGATCTCGGCGACGGGCAGCACTCCGTCGCCGTAGGTGTAGGGCATGCTCGGGTTGAGCTGCGCCACCACCAGGCCGCCCCGGGCCCGGACCGCTTCGATCGCCGCGGGCAGGATGTTGACCTCGGTGCCCAGCGACACGGTGCCGTCCACCGGCGGGGACGTGTGCACCAGGACGACGTCCGGTGGCAGCGCCTGCTTGAGCAGCTCGGGGACCAGCGACAGCCGGCACGGGAAGTACCGCAGACCGGCCCGGTGCCGCATCCCCGGCCCGACGAAGGGGGTCTCGAGCAGCACCCCGTCCCGGTCCGGCAGGCCCGCCTGCGCGTTCAGCGCGAACAGGCGGTACTCCGGCAGGGCGGCGTCCAGGACCGCCAGCGCCCGCCCGGGCGTGGCGAAGTTCCCGCTGACGACCACCCGTGGCGCCGGCCCCGGCACCCCGGCCAGCACCGCGCCCAGCTGCGACTCCGACAAGATCCGCATCGACGGCCTTTCCGTTCGGCGTTCGCGGCCGATCATGCCCGACCCCGCGTTCCCCGGCGTCGACCGTCGGCCTCGAGCGAGCACGCGCTGCGGTTCGTCCTCGAGGAAGCCGCCGCTGCGCGAGCTGGGTCCGGAAGTATCCGGCGCTGGTGATCGTGAAGCAGGCTTATGCGAACACGAGACTGGACGCTGCGTGACCTTGTCGGCACAAAGAGTGCTCGCTACCGTGATGACCATGAAGCTCAGGAAGCTTGCCGGGACGTGCGACGATGGGACGTGCCCGAACGTTTACCTGTCGGATCGCAACACCCTCGTGCTGCAGGGTGACGCGGTGCCGAGTGCCGAAGGGCTGGTCCTTTCGC
>Ga0207678_10000554_pt1 | contig 34126 bp, 29 predicted proteins | sample KBSC63metaG_FD_184319 | JGI IMG/M metagenome (GOLD analysis project Ga0207678, IMG submission 184319) | Corn rhizosphere microbial communities from Kellogg Biological Station, Michigan, USA - KBS C6-3 metaG (SPAdes) (version 2) | ecosystem: Host-associated > Plants > Roots > Rhizosphere > Soil ... | reverse complement strand
AAGGAGGGCACGAATGCCATCCTTCTCGCGGGAAATCTGACGGGAGCGTCAGATGTTTATGTACGTCGAAACGAGACGCCGATCAGAAGTTTATCTTCATCCCACCGATGACTTGCTGTAGGGCGGAAAGCTCCGTATCGGTCCCGGCGTTTCCAACGAAGACGTTCCCATCGGTATGTTGGTAGACGAGATAAAGGGTCGACTCGGCGGCCTCGAGATTCTGTGCCGCGCCAACCGCCCAATAGTCCACGTTGGCACCCTGCGTGTTGAAGTTGCCATTGGTCGCAACGTTAGCGCCTGCGTCATCGCGCCGGAACATGCCGAAGATGTTGGTCTTGCCAAGCGGAAACCACTTTTTCTCAACACCGCCCTGAACATACCACGTGGTGTCAGACTTATCGACCGGACCCGCCACAATCAGATTATCGCCGCGCGAATTGTCTTTCTGCTCGCCGTAGCCGGCAAAGACGAAAAGACCCGTCGGCATATGCTGAATGAAGCCCGACACGCCCCACCATTCGCAATCACCGTTCTCGGGCGTTAGCGCCGTATGGCAGGCCGTAGAAACGCCGTCGCTCGACCTTCCATAGCCGGCACGGCCGTTCACGGTGAAATCGCCTAATGTGCCCGTGTAGATAAGGGCCGCATCCCAAATATCGTCCTCGCCAAAAGAGGTGGCAACGCTGAACCCGTTAAATTCCGGGGTATCGTAACGCACGATATTGCGGCGGCCGTTGTCGCCTGGCGTCGAGTTATTGAAACCGCGCAAGGCGTCGCTCCAACGCAGATTGCTGCCGAGTGGATTAATGAAATTTCCGGTACTGTCGCGAAGCAGGAAGGGGCGAACATAGTCCGGTGGGCCCTCGCCGTCGTAGAAGTTGCGCGTCATGGTCGTGTCGGCGTCGTCGAGGAGGTGATACGTTGCCGTGCTATCCTGGCCGACGGTCACCTTGCCAAACCGGTTGCTTTTCAGGAACCAGCTACTTTTGCGGACAAGCGTACTATTGGCGCCGGTGACGCCGTCCACATTGCTCTGATTCCAGGTGGTGCTGTTGGCGCCCCAGACGCCGATTTCGATGACATAGCCTGCGGACCAGTCCGCATCGATCTTTGCCTGCCCAAGAAACCGGAAGCGCGATTGCTCGACGGGGCTGGTGCCGACGTAGACGTTGCGCTCGGCGCCATCATCCCAAAACATGACCATCTCGCTGACCCACCCAGAAACGGTCAGGCTAACTTTGCGGTTGCCCTTGCGCGCCGTCGTTGCCTCGAGCTCGGCGATGCGCTCTTCGAGATCCGCGCAGCAGTCTCCCCCGAGATCGGCTGCGGCGGCGGGCATCGACCAACCCCCGATTAATATCGCGGCGGCGCTAAGCAGCCATCCCGTCCTCAACCCCGTAACCCGTTGCATTACTTAGACCCCCGTCTGTTAAATTAGATTTTTCTCTGCTTAGCATATTGAAACTACTAGACTTTCTGTGATTCGACTATCCTCCCGTCAAGTAATGAGATGTACGAAGACCAATTTCCGTTATGGCGTCGTGGCTATTTTGCATTGGCGTCGTAGCGTTGCCGCTATCGCTGCTGCATTAGGCAGCCGCATTACTGGGCGGCCGAAAGTTGCGTTGAGTGCGACGCGCGTGAGACAGGCTCAAAGCGGCAAGCCGTTCGCTGGCCATACGAAATTCCGAGGCACGACGAAGCCGTTCAAGCAGCGCCAGAGCTTTCGGCCAGGGTCCGAAGCCCGATTCCGCATTGATGTGTCCCGCTTCGCCAAGGCCGATGAGATCGGCGCCCCATCGGTCCGCCCATTGCACCGCGCTATCGAGAGATATCCACGGATCGTTCGAGCTGGCGACGACGATCGTCGGGAATTCCAGCTGTCTGGCCGGAAGAAATTCGGCCACTCCGAAGTGCTCGGGGTCCGCCGGCGCAACAAGCAGCACGCCGGCAATCCGATCGGCATGATCGCTTGCGGCCTGCACGGCAGCCAAGGCACCGAACGAATGCGCGGCAATGAAAACCGGCCCCTCCGATCTGGAGATTTCGCGACGAACGCGGCTCGACCAGTCGGGCAGATGCGGGTCGTTCCAGTCCCGCTGATTGATACGCACGCTGCCGGCAAGGCGGTGCTCGAGCCAAGTTTGCCAATGCGTCGGCCCGCTCGATTTGAGGCCCGGTACGATGAGAGTGGTCGGCATCGAAGTCGTCCTTGATTGCTATGCGTGAGGTAAGCCGCGCTCGGTCAAATGGCGGCCCAATTCAAAACCTTGACCCGCGCTGCGGGCAGACGATCGGCAACAGTTTTCTCGCTGCAACACCGATGCAATTCCCATGACGTTCATTGGCCGAGGTTGGCATCCGGTATCGTGCGCCGCCTCGTCCTGATGCGTGGACGCTGTAGGAGTTAGTTTCCCGCTCACAGACGGGGCGGCGCACAATTCCCTCGAAGTGTAAAAGGCTCAGCTCTTGCTGCCCGGCGCATAAATCTGATCGAAGACGCCACCATCATTGAAGTGCGTGGCCTGCGCTTTGCTCCAACCGCCGAAGACGTCATCGATCGTGAAGGTCTTCACCGGAGCAAATTGGCTCGCGTATTTGGCAGCCACTTTCTCATCGCGCGGACGATAGAAATTCTTCGCGGCGATTTCCTGCGCATCCGCACTGTAGAGGTGCTTCAGATATTCTTCCGCGACCTTACGTGTCCCATGCTTGTCGACGACCTTGTCGACGACCGCGACGGAAGGTTCGGCGAGGATCGAGAGAGACGGCGTTACGATCTCGAATTTGTCTGGACCGAATTCCTTCAACGACAGATAGGCTTCGTTTTCCCAGGCAATCAGCACGTCACCAATGCCGCGTTCGACAAAGGTCGTGGTCGAGCCACGAGCGCCGGAGTCGAGAACCTTGGTGTTCTTATAGATCTTGCTGACGAATTCCTTCGCAGTCGCGTCACTGCCACTAGGTTGCTTCAAGGCGTAACCCCATGCGGCGAGATAGTTCCAGCGGGCGCCGCCGGATGTTTTCGGGTTAGGCGTGATGACCTCGACACCGGTCTTGGCGAGATCGGGCCAATCCTTGATGCCTTTCGGATTGCCCTTGCGAACGAGGAACACGATCGTTGAGGTGTAGGGCGCTGAATTTTCGGGAAGACGTTTCACCCAGTCGGCCGGGAGAAGGTCGCCGTTCTTGTGAATTGCGTCCACGTCCGCGGCGAGAGCAAGTGTCACGACATCGGCTTCGAGGCCGTCGATAACCGCGCGTGCCTGCTTGCCAGAACCGCCGTGCGACTGCTTCACCGAGACGTCATCACCCGTCTTCGCCTTCCAGTATTTTGCGAAGGAGGCATTGTAGTCCCGGAAAAGCTCACGCGTCGGATCGTAGGAAACGTTGAGCAGTGTCACTTCCGCGGCGGAAGCATATCCGGCAAGCCCAGTGACACCGACACCGATCACGGCGGCAATTGCCGATCGGCGCGTTAAGTTAATCAGGGACATAGGGACCTCTCCAGTTTGAATGAACCTGAGGTTGAACCTATCTGCGGTCTGAGCATCCACGAACGAAGAAGAACTGCTGAGCTTATGAATGGGGTTGCGCGACGTTTGTGCTTTAAGCGGTCGGAATATGAGGATCGACAAGCCAGCCTGTCCAGGCGGCTGTGAGAACACCGTTCAGGACTGAGCTGCACACCTCAGCGCTGCAATCACATCTTCATGCGTGTTTGAATCATTGAATTGCGAAATGCGCGTTCCTGGCGGCCACCGATTTGCATTTACGACCGCCGCTTCAGCGCGCAATGCAAGCTCCCGAGCCTCTGAAACCGATGCTGCGCACTCATTCGCAGCACACGCGAGTGCACCGAAAGCGCAGTATTGAACCACATTATTCTGAGAGCGACTGACGGCAGCGCGCATTGTCCATCGCCTTTGGTCTGAGAGCGTTTCCAAAGCACGAGAAATGATTTGCCGCGAAATGGGCCGGGACATAACGCACCTACTTGGGGCAGACGTGGTGTAACTCGCCGGTCCGGGGCGGGTTCCCGAAGCCCACCGGCCGGCATTCTATTGCTTTAGACCCCATCTCGTTGCGTCGCCGACACTCGATCTGCGTGCCCGAGCAACAATCCAGCACTCTGAGAGTTATGCTCACGCCACAGCTAGCACTACCCCGGTGCAAACCCGAGGGCTGTGGCGATAATGGCACCCCGGCTTTGTCCCCCCGAAGTCGGGGTGTTTCCATAAGGTGTGCGATGTCAGTCGAAATCGTCCCACGCTGGACGGGCGCCAAATCGCTTGACCAAGAAATCGATCAATACGCGGGTCTTGGCGGCCAGATACCGGTTCGGGGCATAAAGAGCGTAGATGCCAAGCTCGGCCGGCGCGTAGTCGGCAAGCACGACCTTCAGCCGGCCGGCCTTGATATCGGGACCGACGAGGAATGTCGGAAGCTCGGTAATGCCCCGGCCGGCAAGCGCCGCCGCTTTCAGGACATCCCCGTTGTTCGAACACAGCATCGAGCTGATCGGTACTGTGAATGTTTTACCGTGCTTGGTCGTCAGTTGCCATCGCTGCAGCAGCGTGGTGTGGCCGTAGGTCAGGCAGCGGTGGGCCGCCAGATCATCCGGCACCGACGGCGTACCATGCATCTCGAGGTAGTGCGGTGACGCCACCAGCCGGCGACGTGCGGGCGCCAGCTTTCTGGCGATCAGGCTCGAATCCTGAAGCAAGGCGATGCGAATGGTGACGTCGGCGCCTTCCTCGATCGGATCGATGAAGCGGTCGTTGAGGACCAGCTCGACCTTCAGCTCAGGATACGTCTCCATGAAGTCGGCAACGGCATCGCCAAGGTAAAGCGCACCAAAGGACATTGGCCCATTCACCTTGAGCACGCCGCGCGGCTCGTCATGCAGTCGCGAGACCTGCTGCTCGGTCTCCCCAATCCGGGCAAGGATGTCGACGCACCGCTCGTAGTAAGCGAGCCCTGCCTCGGTCGGGCTAACGCGCCGCGTCGTGCGATCAAGGAGCCGGGCGCCGAGGATTTGCTCGAGCTCCATGACGCCCTTGCTCACCGCCGAGCGGGTAAGACCGAGCTGGCGACCGGCCTCGGCGTAGCTTCCGAGCGCAACCACCTTGGCAAAGGCCTGCATGGCATCGAGCTTATCCATGGCAACTCATTGTATCCAGAATGGAAGCGGTCTGGCCATAGATCGATAGATTGCAGGCACCACGGCGTCAACCTAGCTTCTGTGTCCAGGAGAGGATCGGGGACCGTTCCGATCAAACACAGTGGAGGCTCCATGACACTCACGCTCAGGCGTTCCGAGGAGCGCGGCAAAGCCAATTTCGGCTGGCTCGACTCTAAACACAGCTTCTCCTTCGGCCATTACTACGATCCGAAGCACATCGGCTTCGGGCCGTTGCGCGTCATCAACGAGGACCGCGTCGCCCCCAGCGGCGGCTTTCCCACGCACCCCCATAGCGACATGGAGATCATCTCCTACGTCCTCGAGGGAGCTTTGGAACATAAGGACAGCATAGGCACAGGTTCCGTGATCAGGCCGGGCGATGTTCAGCGCATGACGGCCGGCACTGGCGTTCGCCACAGCGAATTCAACGCATCGAAGACGGAGCCGGTGCACTTCCTTCAGATCTGGATCATTCCGGAGAAGAAAGGCCTAGCACCGAGCTATGAGCAGAAGACGTTCGACGATGCCGCGAAGCATGGACAGCTTCGGCTCATAGGTTCGCGCGACGGCCGCGAAGGTTCAGTCACGATCCATCGCGACGTAGATCTCTACGCGACATCGCTGACGCGCGGGCAATCCGTTCGTCACATTCTGAAAGCAGGTCGCGGGGCCTGGGTGCAGGTAGCCCGCGGTTCGGCGACGCTAAACGGTGAACTTATCGGGGCCGGTGACGGGGTCTCGATCGATCAACCTGGAGAACTCGTGCTCGACGTGCCGGACACTGCCGAAGTTCTGCTGTTCGACATGGCGATGTGACCAGCAGTTCGAATTTGTCTCGTACTCAAATATCTCCTTCAAATCTGGGAAATACAAAACATGACCAAGGTTCTCGTTCTCTACTATTCGAGTTACGGCCACATCGAAAAAATGGCTGAGGCCGTTGCCGAAGGCGTGCGCGAGGCGGGAGCCGAAGCCGTCATCAAGCGGGCGCCGGAAACGGTGCCCGAAGACGTTGCGCGGCAATCGGGCTTCAAGCTCGACCAGAAGGCGCCGATTGCCAACGCCGCCGAGTTGGGGGACTACGACGCCACCATCATCGGAACGCCTACGCGCTTCGGCAACATGACGGCGCAAATGAAAAATCTTCTCGACCAAACGAGCGGGCTTTGGCTGCAAGGCAAGCTGATCGGCAAGGTCGGCAGCGTATTCACATCGTCCGCGACGCAACACGGCGGCCAGGAAAGCACCATTCTTTCCACCCATACGGTGCTTCTCCACCAGGGCATGGTCATCGTCGGCCTGCCCTATTCGTTCCAGGGACAGATGGGCGTGACAGAAATCACGGGCTGCTCTCCCTACGGAGCCTCGACTATCGCGGGCGGGGACGGCTCGCGGCAGCCGTCCGAAAACGAATTGGCTGGCGCCCGCTTCCAAGGGCGTCATGTCGCGGAAATCGCGGCCAAGCTCGCGCGGGCCTGAGACGGTGCCGCTCAGGTCTCGCCCCGCATGGCTGGAGCGGCATTTATTGCGGACGAAGACAACGGCTTAATGAGCGTACGTTCACTTTTCTGGCTTGCTGGCGCCATGATTTTCAATAGTGTCACGCGGCTGCAATAAATGCCGTTTAAAATCGGGGAGCGGGCACTTTGGATAATGTCGCATCGGCGCTTCGGGCGCGCCTTTTATCTAACGCAGGCCTCGCATCAGCCCTCCTTTTTAGCCTCCTCCTCTGTTCTCCAACGACCCTTCGAGCCGAAGTCGCGGTTGGCGAACCGGCGACGAGCATACCGGCGACGCCGCCGAACTCGATGGACGTCGCCGACGGAGATTTCCCTTACGAAGCACGCAAGATCGCCGGCCCGTTGGTCCTGCCCTGGTCGATCGCGTTCCTGCCCGACGGTAGAGCGCTCGTGACTGAGCGGCCGGGACGCCTGCGCATGATCGAAGGCGACAGACTGCTCCCTGAGGTGATCACCGGCACACCGGAAGTTTTGACCGGCGGGCACGCGGGCCTTCTCGACATTTTGGTCGATCAGGACTTTCCGAATACGCACCTGTTATTTCTTTCCTACATGCATGGAACACGAGAAGCCTCGACGATCCGGGTCGTACGGGCGCGGCTCGATGGAATGAGCCTCATCGACAAGCAGGTCATTTTCGACAGCAGGCCGGCGCTCAAGGGCGTCGACATGATCGGCGGCCGGCTAGCCTTCGGTCCCGACGGAATGATCTATCTGACCCTCGGTGAGCACATGCAAAAGGAGCACGCGCAGGATTTGCTGAACGATGGCGGCAAGATCGTCCGCTTCAACAGGGACGGATCGATACCGGACGACAATCCTTTCGTTGGCCACAACGACGCGCAGCCCGAAATCTACAGCTACGGCCACCGCAATCCGCAAGGCCTGATCAGCAATGCCGGCGACGGCTTGATCTGGTCATTGGAACACGGTCCGAAAGGTGGCGATGAACTCAATGTCATTACGTCGGGCGGCAATTACGGCTGGCCCGTCGTCACATATGGCGTCAATTACGACGACACGATCATTTCAGACCGCACGTCGGCACCCGGCATGATCGACCCGATTTACAAATGGGTGCCCTCCGTCGCGCCGTCGAGCCTCGTTTCCTACTCCGGCAACGTCATGCCGGACGATTGGCAGGGTAACTTCCTGATCGGCACCCTTGTCGGGGAATGCCTGGTCCGCCTGCAGTTGAACAACGGCATGGTGGTCAAGGAAGAACGATACCTGCATCACAAGATCGGCCGCATTCGCGACGTGGCCGTAGCCGCCGACGGTTACATTTATCTGCTGACCGACGGGACGGAAGCCTCGCTCTATCGGCTGGAACCCTCGGAAGATCTGGTCGCGAGCCGGCGGCCGCTGCAATAACGCATGACGACGTGAGCTAGCGCGGTCGGTCCCGACTTAGGCGGGTGACCGCCGGCCGCTCGGCGTGAGACTTGGCGAGTTCCGCGACGCCGGCGATAAGGGCGTCCATCGACGAAGCGAATGCGGCGTCGGGATTGAGTGCCTTCAGCGCCGGCACCAGGGCGCGCGTCGATTTGTAGGCCACGGGATCGAGCCCGTTCAGCTCCGCCTCGTCGCTATCCCCGATCGGCCGTAGCAGGCCCTCCGCTTCGGCAAGCGCAAACCCCAGCACGAAGGCGTAGAACGCCAGACCGAGGCCGGCCGCCTCGGCTTCGGTGAGCCCGGCCCGCCGCATCGCGCAATAGACGATCTCGCTCGAGATGTGGTCGGCTGGACCCGTCGCGTTGTAGCGGAAATGCAAGTGGAAGACGCGCGGATGCCGATGTGCCAGGTCGCGATAGGCATCGGCGACGGCACGCAGATCATTCTGCCAGCTTGCCGTGGCGACCGGCACTTCGACGCTGCGGACGGCATGGTCGGCGATCGCCCGTAAAAGCTCGTCTTTCGAGCGAAAATGGTGCAGCACCGTCATCGGGTCGACGCCGATCACGGCGCCGAGCTTGCGGATCGAAAAGCCTGCCTCGCCCACATCGGCAAAGAGATTGAAAGCAGCCCCGAGAATTTCGTGCTTCTCAACTCCGCGCCGCGCCCGGGATTTCGGGGCTGCCATGACAATGACCTCTTGACACTTCTACGGTGTAGATCGTAGTATTGGCGCCTATTCAGAAGCTTGTAAAGCCCGCGGCTTTGAAGTTTGCACGGCCCGCTGCTGGGTCGAGGTGCGACTGTTGGCGATCAGGCAACTCCGGTCGATGGTATCGATGCACACGCGGGTCCAGCGTTTCTTGCGTCGCCGCGTCTCGTTTCGACGCGGCGTGAAGTCCTGGCTTTGCCGGCGTGACCCGCATCCGAAAAGCGAGCTTTTAATGCTCTGCGCGCGCATCGGCTACACGCCCCACTAGCGCTCGCGAGAATTCCGCTTACGCCCTTCCGACTTTGAGACTTCGCTGGAGGCTAGCCAGTGTCCAACCGGCTTCAGACAGATCAGATTCAAGAGCTCGACGCGCAGCATCATCTGCATCCGTTCTCGAACCACCAGTCGCTGCGCGCCAACGGTCCACGTGTGATCGTCAGAGGCGAAGGGGCGTACATCTTCGATAGCGAAGGCAACCGCATCCTCGACGGCATGGCGGGCCTGTGGACCACCAACGTCGGCTACGGCAATAGGGAACTCGCCGACGCCGCTCATGCCCAGATGATAGAACTACCGTTTTACAATACGTTCTTCCGCACGACGCATCCGCCGGTCGTCGCTCTATCGCGCAAGCTCGCAGAACTCGCACCGGCGAACATCAATCGTGTGTTCTACGGCTCGTCGGGCTCGGAATCGAACGACACCGCAATTCGCCTCGCCCGGCACTATTGGGTTCTGAAGGGCGAGCCGAAGCGGCGCATCATCATCAGCCGCCGCAATGCCTATCACGGCTCGACGATCGCCTCCGGATCGATGGGCGGCATGACGCACGTCCATCACCATTCCTATCCGCTCTACGAGGGATTCCGTCACGTGATGGACCCCTACTGGTATGGCGAATCCTTCGCGGGCGAAACGCCGGAAGTTTTCGGGCTGCGCGCCGCACGTGCCTTCGAAGAAGAGATTCTACGCTGCGGACCCGAGAACGTCGCAGCGATCGCGGCGGAACCGGTCCAGGGCGCCGGCGGCGTCAAGATCGCGCCCGATACCTACTGGCCCGAGGTGCAGAAGATCGTCGACAAGTACGGCATCCTGCTGCTGGCCGATGAGGTCATCACGGGTTTCGGCCGGCTCGGCCGATGGTTCGCCTCGGAATATTACGACATCCGGCCCGACCTCATCACGTTCGCCAAAGCCGCAACGTCGGGATACATCCCCCTCTCCGGCGTCCTAGTCGGCGACAAGATCGTCGATGCCCTGATGGAGCATGACGACGATTTCAACCACGGATTCACATTCTCGGGCCATCCGGTCGCGTGCGCCGTTGCGTTGAAAAACATCGAGATCATGGAGCGCGACCGCCTCGTGCCGCGCGTCAGCGAGGAGACGGGCCCCGCACTGGCCAGGATGCTTGCGCGTTTCAAGGATCACCCGCTCGTCGGTGAAGTGCGCTCGGTTGGCCTGATGGGCGCCATCGAACTCGTCGCCGACAAAAAGACGCGGCGCCGTTTCGCCGATCCGGGCCGTGTCGGGCTCATCTGCCGCGATCATTTCTTCCGCGAGGGATTTATCATGCGCGCCGTGTTCGACACGATGGTCTGTGCGCCGCCGCTGATCTGGACCGGCCCGCAGTTCGAAGAAGCGTCCGCCGTCATCCAAAAAGCGCTCGATCTGACCCTCGCCGATGTGAAGGGAGAAATCACGGCATGAGCCGGCCGATCGTCGTCATACCTTGCTGCAGTAAAATCATCGGAGGCCTGCGTTTCGACGTTGCTGGACGAAAATATTCGGCCGCCGTCGCCGAGGTCGCCGAGTGCCAGCCGCTGCTGATGCCGCTCGGTCCGAGCATGGCCGATATCGGGGCCGTGCTCGAGATCGCCGACGGCATCTTGCTGCCCGGTAGCCTCTCGAATGTCGAGCCCGTGCATTACAGTGACGAGGAGCCCATCGACCCCGAAACGATCGATCGCGACCGCGATGCCTTGACGCTTCCGTTGATCCGCACCGCCGTCGAACGCAAGCTGCCGATATTCGCGATCTGCCGCGGCTTTCAGGAATTCAACGTCGCTCTTGGCGGCACGCTTTACCAGGCCGTTCATGCGGTCGATGGGCACAATGATCACCGCGAGCCAACCGCCGAGGATTACGACGTCAAGTTCGGCCCGCAGCACAAAGTCTCGCTCAGCGGTGAGCTCAAGAGTTGGGTCGGCGAAGACCAGATCACGGTGAATTCGCTGCACTGGCAGGGCATCAAGAAGCTCGCCGAGCCGCTCATAGCCGAAGCCTTTGCGGAAGACGGTCTCGTCGAAGCTGTCCGCGCGCCTGGCGGCAATCCGTTCTCGCTTGGGGTCCAATGGCATCCCGAGTGGCGACCCCACACGAACCCGACATCCATCGCGCTTTTCCGCCGCTTCGGCGAGGCCGCAAGAGGCAAGTCCGCATGACCGACACGTTTATTACTCTCGACGAAACCGAAGCCTTCCTGCGCGCCAATCCGAACGTGACTTGGATCGATCTGATCGTCTTCGACATCAACGGCATCCCTCGCGGCAAGCGCTTCCGGCGCGATGATCTTCCGGGCGTCGCCAAAGACGGCGTGATGATGCCCTCGACCGTGTTCATCATGGATGCGCGCGGCAATTGCGTCGAGGAAACGGGCAGGTTGTGGGAGACCGGCGACCCCGATGTTCCGTTCCGCATTCTCTCGGGCACGCTACGGCCCGTGCCGGTTGGCGCCGGCCACCATGCGCAAGCTGTCATCTCGGTCGTAGAGCCCGAGGACGTCGATCCGCGCGGCATTCTCGCCAGACAAGTCTCGGCGCTCGAAGCGGCCGGTCAGACGCCGGTCACCGCTGTCGAACTCGAGTTCTACGTGACCAAGCCGCAAACGAATGGTGCCTTCATATTGGAGACGCCGCAGGGACTCTCCGACGACCCTGACTCTCCGATGACCTTCCAGTTCGAGGAAATGAACGCCCTCGCGCCCTTCATCGACGACATTTATAAAATCGCCGAAGCGCAGGGTTTGCCGATTGATGCGGTCATGCAGGAGTCAGGTCCGGCGCAGTTCGAAATCAATCTGAAACACAAGGCCGATCCTGTCGCCGCCGCCTTGGACGGATTGCTGCTGAAGCGCGCTGTCAAAGCCGCCGCCAAGAACCACGGGCTTCATGCGACATTCATGGCAAAACCGCATCACGACTGGCCGGGCTCCGGCATGCACCTGCATGCGAGCCTGATAGATAAGGCCGGAAAAAACCTCTTCGCAGGCGATCCGATCTCTCCGCTCTTTCGCCATGCGATCGGCGGCCTGCAGGCATCAATGTGCGATTTCATGGCGGTCTGGGCGCAGTCGGCGAACGCCTACCGCCGCTACGTTCCAAAGGCCTACGTCCCGATGGCTGCACATTGGGGCTTCAACAATCGCAACGTCGCGCTACGCATCCCTCGCACGTCAGGCGACGGAACCCGCGTCGAACACCGCGTCGCCAGCGCCGACGCCAATCCCTACCTCGTGCTCGCCGCGATCCTCGCCGGAATTCGCCATGGCATCACGAACAAGATCGAACCGGGCCCGATGGCCGAAGGCAACGGTAATGGCTGCGAGGCGCCGCAACTGCCGACCGTCTGGTTCAATGCGCTCGAACGCTTCCGGCATTCGAACGTCGTTCGCGAAGCCTTCGGCGCGCCGTTCCAAGAAGTCTACTTCAAGCTGAAACAGGCTGAACGGAATAATTTCGAACGCATCGTCACGTCTCTCGATCATGAGTGGTACGCTCACGTTGCATGAGGCTCGCATGTCATGACATCGCTCGCGCACTTTGAAGCGGTCGCAGGTTCCCTGAAGCTCCCCGGCGAAGCCGTGATCGGCGGTAAGACGGTCGCAAGCGTCTCGGGAAAAACCTTCGCCAACGTCACGCCAAGGAACGGCCGCATCCTCAATCAGGTTGCCCAGTGCGATGCGGCCGACGTCGATGCCGCCGTCGCTAGCGCTCGCACCGCTTTCGAAACGGGCCCTTGGCGCCAACTCCACTATCGGGACAAGAAGCTCGTTCTGTTCAAGTTCGCCGAATTGATGGAGCGCGACGCAGAAAGCCTGGCCGTGCTCGAAAGCCTCGATGTCGGAAAGCCGATCACGAACGCGCTCAAGGGTGATATCCCGGGCTCTATCAACACACTCCGCTACTACGCGGAAGCTCTCGACAAGATTTATGGCGAGGTCGGGCCCGGCACTCCGGACCGCTTCTCGTTCGCCGTGCACGAGCCGCTCGGCGTCGTCGGCGCGATCGTGCCTTGGAATTTCCCGCTGTTGATGGCGATGTGGAAAATCGCTCCGGCGCTGGCGATGGGAAATTCCGTCATCCTGAAGCCGGCGGAGCAGTCGCCGTTGACGGCACTGAAGATCGGCGAACTGGCGCTGGAGGCAGGCCTGCCCGCCGGCGTTCTCAACATCGTACCGGGCTTCGGCGCAGAGGCGGGCAAGGCGCTCGCCCTTCACAACGACGTCGACATGATTGCCTTCACCGGCTCGGGTGCCGTCGGCAAGCTGTTGATGCAGTATTCGGGACAAAGCAACTTGAAGCGCGTCAGTCTCGAGCTTGGCGGCAAATCTCCGCACATCATCTTCGACGACTGCCCCGATCTCGAACGAGCGGCAACCGAAGCTGCCTGGGGCGTTTTCTATAATTCGGGTCAGGTTTGCACCGCGGGATCGCGTCTCCTCGTTCAAGCGGGTATCGCCGACGAATTCTTCGATCGGCTCATTGCCGTCGCGCGCCGGATTGTTGCAGGAGATCCTCTGGAACCTGCAACGACGTCGGGCGCGATGGTCAGCGAAGAGCAGATGCAAACGGCCCTACGCTACATCGAAACGGCAAAGCAGGAAGGCGGCGCGCTGGCGCTCGGCGGCAGCCGGACACGCGTCGATAGCGGCGGCTTCTACGTCGAGCCGACGGTCTTCGACCGCGTTACGCCCGAGAATACGATCGCTCGCGAAGAAGTCTTTGGTCCCGTCCTCGCCGTCACCCGCTTCAAAGAACCGAATGACGCAATCCGCATCGCCAACGATACGAGCTACGGTCTCGCCGCTGGCCTCTGGACCAAGGACATCACGCTAGCCCATCGCGCTGCGCGCGAAATTCGCGCCGGCCTTGTTTGGATCAACGGTTGGGACAGCTGCGACATCACGATGCCGTTCGGCGGTTTCAAGCAATCGGGCTTCGGCCGCGATCGCTCGTTGCACGCACTATATAAATATGCCGACCTGAAGTCGGTTTCGATCACACTTTGACCTGGAAAGGTGAAATGAACGCTCAGTCGACGACGTTTCCAACTGCTGCCCTGATCGACGGAAAGTGGATCACATCCTCGAAGACATTTCCGGTGCTCGATCCGGCGACGGGCAGCAAGCTCGCGGACGTGCCCGATCTCAACGCCGACGACGCGCGTCGCGCCATCGACGCTGCGCATCAGGCATTCCCTGCCTGGGCTGCCAAGCCCGCCAAGGATCGGTCTGCAATTCTGCGCCGCTGGTACGAACTGCTCCTCGCCGAAACCGAATCCTTGGCGCAGCTGATGACGGCCGAACAGGGCAAGCCGCTTTGTGAAGCCCGCAAGGAAGTCGTCTATGGTGCCTCGTTCGTTGAATGGTTCGCCGAGGAGGGAAAGCGCGCCTATGGGCACACGATCCCGACGACCGGCGCCTCGCGCCGCTACCTAACGATCAAACAACCGATCGGCGTGGTCGCCGCGATCACGCCGTGGAATTTCCCGATTGCGATGATAACGCGCAAGGTCAGCAGCGCTCTCGCCGCCGGCTGCACGATCGTCGTCAAGCCGTCGGAAGAAACTCCGCTGTGTGCCCTCGCCGTCGCCAAACTCGCTGTCGATGCTGGCGTCCCGGCCGGCGTCTTTAACGTCATCACCACGATGGATGCCGCATCGGTCGGACAAGCGCTGACCGGCGACGACCGAGTCCGCAAGTTGACATTCACCGGCTCGACGGAGGTCGGAAAAATTCTCTACCGCCAGTCCGCCGACACGATCAAAAAGCTGACACTCGAACTCGGTGGCAACGCGCCGCTCATTGTCTTCGACGACGCCGATCTCGAGCGCTCAATCGCGGCGGCAATGGCATCGAAATTCCGCAATGCCGGACAGACATGCGTCTGCGCCAACCGCATCCTCGTACAGTCCGGTATTTACGACCGGTTCGTTGCGGGCCTGCATGAAGCCACGTCAAAGCTTCACGTCGCGCCGGGCCGTGATCCCCAATCAACGATCGGCCCGCTGATCAACGCCGATGCCATCACCAAGGTTAAGGCGCTGCTTGCCGACGCCGTCGCCAAGGGCGCCAAAATCGAAGTGGGCGGCACACCAGATGCGCACGGCCCGTTGTTTTTCACGCCCACCATCGTCACAGGCGTGAAACCTCGCATGGCGATCGCGAACGAGGAAATATTCGGACCGGTCGCTTCACTGATCCGCTTCGACACGGAGGCCGAAGCCATCGCGATTGCCAATGACACGCCGTACGGGCTCGCCGCATATCTCTTCAGTCAGAACGTATCGCGGGCCTGGCGCGTCGCCGAGGCTCTCGAAGCCGGCATGGTCGGCATCAACGAAGGCATGTTCTCGAATGAGGTCGCACCCTTCGGCGGCGTCAAGCAATCGGGATTGGGCCGCGAGGGTGCGCAGGAAGGGCTCGAGGAATATCTTGAGACGAAATTCCTCTGCATTGGCGGCATCACCTCCTGAGATCGTCAGCTCCAATCCGCCACTCACTTCGAAAGACCGCCAATGAACGTGCAAAGCAAACCAAACGATCTCTCGGCACTATGGATGCCGTTTACTGCAAACCGGCAATTCAAGAAGGCCCCTCGTCTGTTCGTCGGCGCTGAGCGCGTGCACTACGTTACGAACGACGGCCGCCGCGTCCTCGACGGCACGTCGGGGCTTTGGTGCGTGAATGCCGGCCACTGCCGCCCGAAGATCGTCGAGGCGATCAAGAAGCAGGCCGAGACGCTCGACTTCGCCGGCTCCTTCCAGATGGGCCATCCGCGCGCCTTCGAAGCTGCAAACCGGCTGACTGCAATTGCACCGGAAGGCTTCGAGCACGTATTTTTCACGAACTCCGGCTCTGAGGCCGTCGAGACCGCGCTCAAGATGGCCATCGCCTATCATCGCGCCAAAGGCAACGGCACCAAGGTACGGCTTATCGGCCGCGAGCGCGGCTACCACGGTGTCAACTTCGGCGGCACCGCCGTCGGAGGCATCGCCACAAATCGGAAAATGTTCGGCACTGTAGTCGCCGGCGTCGATCACCTGCGCCACACGCACGATCTTTCGCGCAATGCGTTCGCACGCGGCGAGCCGGAGCACGGCGTGGAGTTTGCCGACGAACTCGAACGGCTGGTCGCCTTGCATGACGCTTCGACAATTGCCGCCGTCATCGTCGAGCCGGTCGCCTGCTCTACGGGCGTGCTGATCCCGCCCAAGGGATACTTGAAGCGCCTTGCCGCCATATGCGCGAAGCACGACATCCTGCTGATCGCCGATGAAGTCATCACGGCGTTCGGTCGTCTTGGCAGGACGTTCGGCTCGGATTATTTCGGCATCTCACCGGATCTCATCACGACGGCCAAGGGCATCACGAACGGCACGATCCCGATGGGCGCCGTCTTCGTCAAATCGAAGATCCACGACGCGTTCATGACCGGGCCGGAATGGATGATAGACTTCTTCCACGGCTACACCTACTCGGGCCACCCGATAGCGTGCGCCGCGGCGATCGGCACGCTTGATACGTACGAAGACGAAGGTCTGCTGACGCGCGCCACTGAGCTCGCACCCTATTGGGAGGAGCGCATGCATGCGCTGAAGAGCCTCCCGCACGTCATCGACATCCGCAACATCGGGCTTATCGGCGCGATCGAATTCGAGCCTGATCCAGCGCAGCCGTCGAAACGCGCTTACGACCGCTTCGTCAAGGCATTCGAACAGGGCCTGCTTGTTCGACAAACCGGCGACATTATCGCGCTGTCGCCGCCGCTCATCATTTCAAAGAACGAGATCGATCAGTTGTTCGACACGTTCGCGACCGTATTGAAAACGTCGAACTGATGCCGCGCCGGCGGCCGGCTCCGCGAAGCGGAGTCGCCGGCGCCAACGAAAAAATCCAGCGCCAACAAAAAAGCCGGCCGCTCCGGGGGGAGGAGCGACCGGCTTGTGCTCGCCGGCGAGGGAAGCCGACGGCACGGGGGGTTCTTAAGCGCTACTCCGCCGCAATACGAAAGGAGCGCGTCGCATCGAGGCTGTCGAAGCCGAGCGATGCGGCGACGGCCTGATGCATGATACGACCGTCTTTGACGTTTAGACCTGCCGCGAGATGGGGATCGCGGTCGAACGCGGCAAGTCCCTTCTCGGCAAGCTTCATCACGAATGGCAGCGTCGCGTTATTCAAGGCCTGCGCCGATGTGACGGGCACCGCGCCGGGCATATTCGCCACGCAGTAGTGAATAATGCCGTCGATCTCGAACGTCGGCTTGGCGTGCGTCGTAGGCTTCGATGTCTCAAAGCAACCACCTTGATCGATCGACACATCGACGAGCACGGCGCCCTTCTTCATTTCTTTCAGCATGGCGCGCGTCACGAGCTTTGGCGCGCTGGCTCCGGCAACGAGTACGGCGCCGATTACGACGTCGGCCGCCAGGACTTCGTTTTCGATCGCCTCCATCGTTGAAGCGAGCGTCCGGACGCGGCCTTCGAACAATTCGTCGAGCTGGCGCAAACGCGGCAACGACTTGTCGATGATCGTCACATCACCGCCAAGCCCGGCCGCCATCCTCGCAGCATGCGTACCGACGACCCCGCCGCCGAGTACAACGACCTTCGCCGATCTGACGCCGGGCACGCCGCCCAGCAACACGCCGCGACCGCCGGTTGGGCGACGCAGAGCCAATGCAGCAGCTTCGATCGAAAGGCGCCCGGCGACTTCGCTCATTGGTGCAAGCAGCGGCAGGCCACCATTCGCGTCCGTCACGGTTTCGTAAGCGATTGCGGCCGAACCCGACTCCATCAAGCCGATGGCTTGCGGCGCGTCGGGCGCCAGATGCAGGTAAGTAAAAAGAATTTGCTCCGGCTTCAGCCGCTTCCACTCGGCTGCTTGCGGTTCCTTCACCTTCACGATCATCTGAGCTTCGGCAAAGACGTCGCCGGCCGTCGCCGCGATGCGGGCGCCCGCCTTCGCGTAGATTTCGTCTTCGGTGAAAATACCGTCTCCCGCACCTGCCTGAACGATCACCTCATGACCGTGCGCCACGAGCTCGCGCACCGAACTCGGCACGAGGCCGACGCGAAACTCGTCAACTTTGATCTCGGTCGGAACGCCGATGCGCATTGATCTGCCCTTGAGCACATAAACAGTGTTCTACAGTGTAGAATACCTGAATGTTTGCGTCGTTTCTCTGAAATCGACGTTGCCCCATGCAAATAATTTGCAGATAGTCGCCGCCACTTGCCGATTTCACGCAGGAAAATGGTGATTATGGCAATTGATGCGCTCGATAAGGCCATTGTTGCGGCCTTGCTGGCTGATGGGCGGCAAAGTCAGGTCGAACTGGCCGAGCGCGTGCCGCTTTCACCGACGGCCATCGCGCGGCGCATTCGGGCCCTGGAAGAAGCCGGCATTATCGAAGGTTATCAGGCGCAGGTGAGCCGCAAGGCGCTCGGCTTCACGATGATGGTCGTCGTGCAGATCGGCCTCAAGAGCCAAGGCGAAGATCTGCTCGCCGACTTCGAGAAAGCGGTAGCGACGGCACCTTCGGTTATTTCGTGCTACCTGATGTCAGGCGAAGACGATTACATCCTGACCGTTCTCGCGCGCGATCTTGCCGACTTCGAACGGATACACAAAGAGCAGCTGTCGCGGCTCCCCGGTGTTGTGCGGCTCAGATCGAGTTTCGTGCTGCGCGAGGTCGCAAGCCGCCAGCTGCCAACGTCAAGTCTCTGACGTGGAGCGATCCATCATCGACTGAGTCGAATTCCGCTTACCAGATTCAACTCACGGCGCCAGAGCGGCGGCGGCTGTCTCGGGCGGCGCGTCGTCGTTGTCCCGCTGATAGGCCATCTGCATGGCCGCGCCGTCACGGCCGTAAATATCGGGCCGGAATTCGACTTGGCCATTGGACGGCTCTACCCAGGCTGTGATGTAGGCAAAATACACCGGCACCGGCCGCGTCAGCTTAAGTTCCATCGGTTGGCCCGCTGCGATCGTTCGTGCCACTTGACCCGGCTGTTCCCAACCCGGCTCGTAGTGCGCAATCCAGTCGGCGAGATCGAAGACATTCTGGACCCGCACGCAACCGGCACTGAACGGGCGGCTGCGCTGATCGAACAGTTTCTTCATCGGCGTATCGTGCATATAGACGCCGAATTGATTACTCATATCGAGACGCAGGAGGCCAAGTGCGTTCTTTTCACCCGGGTCCTGCTTGAATTTGTAGGTCGCGGCCTTCGCCGATGTCCAGTCGACGGTTTTGGGGTCGACTTCAGGACCGTTGACGCCGTCGTAAACGCGAATGCCCTCGTCTGCCAGATACTGCGGCTCCTTCTGCAGACGCGGTATCAGATCGAGCGTGGCGATACTCTCGGGTACGCGCCAGTACGGAAAAAAGTTGAGGGCCTTGATCGTTGCATGCACCTCGGGCGTGTCGCGCCCGGTCCGTCCGACAATCACACGATGCCGAAGCTGCACTTCGTATTTATCGACTGCTTCGAGCTGGAAAGCCGGAATGTTGACCAGCACGTAGCGTTCCTCGACGCCCGACATCAAGGCGCGCAGGCGATCGTAGTTGAGCTTGAGTTGTGCAAGCCGCTGGTCCGCCGTCACGTTCAGCACCGGAAACACAGACTGTTCGATGCGTCCTGTCGGCCTTAGGCCCTGGTTCAGCTGAAAATGCTTTACCGCTGTTTCGAGTTCGGCATCGAATGTTTCGGCGTTGTAGTACGTCGCATTCGCGGGCATGTCTCCGGAGATGCTGAGACGCTTCCTTAGAATGGGAACGCGGGGGTCGTCATCGCCGACGCGCAGCATGCGTCCGGTGGGCACGAGGGGCCAGCCACCGTTCGCGACTATTTTCTGATAGCGCTCAATGGCCGCCGACACGGCATTCAGCATCGCATCGCTGCGCCAGGGCGTGGCATTGGGCCTTAAATCGTCGAGCGGCTCGGGCTTGTGGACCTGCGCATCGTCCGCACCACGGCCATAGCTCGGCCCCTGTATCTGGTCCCAAAGACTGATCTGCGCCTGTCCAGGCGACACGAATTGTGGACAGAGCTGAATGACAAATATAGCTGCGGCCAGCGCAGCGGTTCTGAGTACGAGGTCCCAAAACCGAGCTGTCGAAAACGTATCCCTCATCCCGATTGTTCGGCCTTCCGCTTCGAAAGCGCCCGTGCGACGGGCAATCTTCCCTCTGATTCCTCACCCGCCACTCAAGGGCCCGCGTGCGTTTTCAATGGCATGACGCATATGGCCAAACAGTGACGAACTACCAATCCCTGCATATCGCCGCTAGGGCACGAAATGCAGATGTGTGTTGCATTGCAGCCGCTGATCGGCCGCAGGTTTGGGCTGTAGCGCAATAACGCGGCAGCGCTTTGAATCCAGCGCCTGGCAAGACGAGAAAATCATCCGGATCGGTCGTGAAAGTGGTCATAACCGGCGCGATCGGGCTCAAGTCGCACTCCGTCCCGGCCGATAACCGTAATGGGGACACCCGTTTGCAACACGCCGATGTCAGAGACACTGAGCCGGCCGGCGCTCCGCACGAATGCCGCCATCTGATCGGGAGCAACGGCCACGAGCAATTCGTAGTCATCGCCGCCGCCGAGGATCAAATTGGCAACGCGGCCATCGCTCGCCAACGCCGCGCGTGCAGGTGCCGAAAGCGGCAGCGCCTCAAGCTTCAACTCAAGCCCCAGAGGTCCCGAGAGGCGGGCAAGATCCTTCAACAGGCCGTCTGATATATCGAGCGCCGCGGACGCATGTTTGCGCAGGGCTTCGACGAGGCCGAGGCGCGGCTGGGGCCGGAGATAGCGATCGACGAGCAGATTTTTGTCGGCATCGCTCAGTATGTGGTCAAAAAGTCTGGGGTCGCGGCGAATTGCAAGACCAAGGGCCGCATCGCCGATCGTTCCAGTAACGAAAACATGATCGCCGGCCTTGGCGCCGCGGCGTTGCACGAACGCACCTTTCGGGACCGTGCCGATGGCCGTCACGCCAATCGATAGCGGGCCCGGCGTATGATCAGTATCACCGCCGATCAGATGACAACCGAATGCCTGCTGTGCTGCGCCGAGCCCTTGCGCAAAGGCTGCCATCCAGTCGCGCTCCGGTGGCCCTGGAAACGCCAGTGCCAACAAATAGGCTCGCGGATCGGCGCCCTTGGCGGCAAGATCGGACACGTTCACGGCGAGCGCCTTCCAGGCGATGTCCTCGGGTTTGTCGCTCGCGAAGAAATGCACATTTGCAATGATGGGATCGTTGGTAACGACGAGATCGGTGCCGGGTTCGATTGAAAGTAGCGCGGCGTCGTCGGTCAGGCCGAATGCTCCCCGCACCTTGCTCGCCAGCGGCGCCAAATACGTTTGGATCAGCTCCGACTCGTTTTCGATGCCAGCGCCCACAACAATCACCTTGTGCCGGTTCTCGCCGGCAAGAATGGATTTCAGATGCGCACGGCGAAACCCGGCAGAAAAGCGTCAGGACGGCGCGACACGCCTTCCGACAAATTCGCTGCAGCGTACTTTGCGGGCAATCTTGTCGAGCACGCCGTTGACGACGCGCGGTTCGTCTTCGTCGAAGAAGAAATGCGCCACGTTGACGTATTCGTTGATCGCGACGCGGGCGGGAACGTCGGGCCGGTCGAGAAGTTCGGCGACGCCGCCTCTCAGGATCGCCCGCAGAATTGAATCGACGCGAACGAGCCGCCAGCCGATTGCAAGCTGCTCGTCGATCATCGGATCGATTTCGCGCTGACGGCGCAGCACGGCGCGTAGAACATCGGCGAAGAAGATCCGATCGGCACCGGCGATCGTCTCATCGCGGTTCTCGCCCGACAACCGATCGTCGAGGAACTCGGCGATCACATCATTGAGGTCCGTTCCGGCGAGGTCCATTTGATAAAGCGCCTGCACAGCTGCGACGCGTGCCGCCGTGCGGGCCGTAACTTCCCCCGGCTTCGGCTTTTCTTTGGCCGTCATGCCGGCGTTCCCCAAAAAGCTCGCTTAGTCTCGATCAGTTTCAGGCAGGCACGCGCCGCGTCGCCGCCCTTGCCGCGGACGCCGCCTTCGGCACGCGCCACCGCCTGCGCCCGCGTATCGACCGTCAGAATGGCATTGCCGACCGGCAACTCTTGGCGCATGGCGGTATCCATAAGCCAGTGGTTTGCGTTGTTGCAGACTATATCATAATGCGCCGTCTCACCGCGAATGACGCATCCGAGAGCAACCGCACCGTCGAATGTCAGGCGGCCAGCCGCACGCGCCGCCGCAGCCGCGGCCAGGGCCTGCGGAATTTCAAGCGCGCCAGGAACAGCGATGCGCTCGAACGTGACACCACGCTTGACGCATTCTGCCGTGGCGCCCTCGATCAGCATATCGGCGATGTCCTCGTAGAACCGCGCCTCGATGAAGAGGATGTGGGCGCGAAAATGAGAAGTGTCCTTTTCGTCTCGGACCGCCTGCGGAGTTTTTTGAACCATGTCGGTGCTACTCGATCTTCCGTGTCTCGGTAACGTGCAATCCGAAGGCCTCGAGGCCGACGTACACATGCTCGGGTGACGTCGTCAAAAGCACCATGTCTTTGACGCCCAGGTCAGCAAGTATCTGAGAGCCGATGCCGATTTCAACCTGGCGGCGCTCCTTGCTCATGTCTCTCTCGGCTCCCGGCGTCGTACGCCGCGCAACCCATTCGGACAACGATTTGGGTCGCAAATCCCGGATCAGAACGATGACGCCGCGCCCTTCGGCTTCGATCGCCCGCATCGACTGTTCAATCGCCGTGCCGCTGCCGCCATGTTCACCGACGCCGAGAACGTCTTGCAAAACATTGACCGCGTGCACGCGCACGAGCACGGGGCCGCTCTTGGCGAGATTTCCCTTCACCAGCGCTAAGTGCTCGGCGGGCTCCGTCGTCGTCTCGTAAACATAGAGATCGAAGGCGCCGGCCGCCGATGTCTCCACTGTCGTCTTGGCGACGCGCTTCACGACGCGGTCGTTCTGCAGCCGGTAGGCGATCAGATCTTCGATCGCGCCAATTTTTAGCTCGTGCGCCTTGGCAAAGCCCACCAGATCGCCGAGGCGTGCCATCGTGCCATCGTCGTTCATCACTTCGCAGATGACAGCCGCGGGGTAGAGGCCCGCCAGCCGCGCGAGATCGATGGAGGCTTCGGTGTGGCCTGCGCGAACCAGGACGCCGCCTTCGCGGGCGATCAGTGGAAAAACGTGTCCCGGCGAGACGATATCGGCGGCACCTTTTGTCGGATCGATCGCGGTCGAAATCGTTCGTGACCGGTCGAACGCTGAAATGCCGGTCGAAATGCCCTCGCGCGCCTCGATGGACTGCGTGAAGGCGGTACGATTGCGGGAAGCATTCGTACGCACCATGAATTCGAGACGAAGGTCGTGGGCGCGGGCCTGCGTCACCGCCAGGCAGATGAGGCCACGGCCATGCTTGGCCATGAAGTTGATGGCATCGGGCGTCGCCATCTGCGCCGGAATGACGAGGTCGCCCTCGTTTTCGCGATCTTCCGCGTCGACGAGAATGACCATGCGGCCATTCTGCATCTCTTCGACGATCTCCTCGATCGGCGAGACGACGGTATTACTCCCGGCTGCATGACGTGGGTTAGAGCCCGACATTAGGTGCGAAACTCCATCAGCCGCGCGACGTAGCGGGCGAAAACATCGACTTCGAGATTGACCAGATCGCCGGGGGTTTTCGCGCCCCACGTCGTCACCGTCAAGCTGTGTGGAATAAGGTTGACGCCGAAACGGGCCTCCGAGACCTCATTCACGGTTAGCGACATACCGTCCAGCGCAACCGATCCTTTGGGCGCGATGTAACGGGATAGGTGCTCGGGTGCTTCGAAAACGAAGCGTTTGCTGTCACCGTCGGGTGTGATTGTAAGAATCTTCGCGACGCCGTCGACGTGACCCGAGACGATATGGCCGCCAAGCTCGTCGCCGGCCCGGAGCGATCGTTCCAAATTGACGAGCCGACCAGGCTTCCAGCTCGCGAGCGTGGTTTTGCCGAGCGTCTCATGCGAGACGTCGACGGTAAATTCGGCGCCCTGACCAAGTGGTTTGATCGCCGTTGCCGTCAGACAGACGCCATCGCAGCAGATCGATAAGCCTGCATCGCCGGGCAGGAGCGCGTATTTCGTGCGCAACGTAAATCGGCCGTCCGCTCTCTCGGTCACCTCGCCGACATCCGTAATCAGACCGGTAAACATCGCTTAACGCCCTTCCTTTGCCGTAACGCGGCGAAGCCGCCACATCGTATCAGTCCCGAGCGTACTGCGCTCAATGATCTCGAAATTTGGTGATCCGAGGTGCCGCACCACAAAATTTCGCGCGTCACCATCGGAAGGCGCGCCGGCTATGTAGAGAATGACTTCGTCGACAAGCGCTGCATCGGCGAACGCCCGCCAGATAATGGGGCCGCCTTCGACAAGGAGCCGCGTGATACCGCGCGCCACAAGCGCGTCCATCACCGACGGCAGCCAGAGCTGCCCGGCGACAACCGCGGCATCGATGATCTCAGCGCCATGAGATGCAATCTCCTTGCGGCGCTCACGATCGATCGGGAGTGCCGTGATGAACCACACAGGAACGTCGCCGGCGGATCGGACGAGCTTGGCACTCGCCGGAACGTCCAAGGATTTCGACAGCACGACCCGGACAGGCGAGCGATCAAAGAGACCCGGAAGTCGGCAGGTTAGTTCCGGATCGTCGTCGCGGACCGTGGCGCTTCCGACCAGAATGGCATCGGAGTGAGCCCGGAGCAGCATTCCGTGGGCACGGGAAATTTCGCCCGTCACCCAAACCGGTGACACGCCATCGCCGCGCGCGATCTCGCCCGAACCGTCGAGAGCGAGCTTCAACGTCACAAACGGCCGACGCTCGGTGATACGAACAATATGGCCGCGCGTCAGCCATCGCGCCTCCGCCGCGCCGACGCCGCGCTCGACCTCAATGCCCGCCGCACGCAACTTGTCGAGCCCACGACCCGAAACGCGCGGATCTGGATCTTCAATTGCAACCACGGCGCGCTGGATCCCCGCCGCGATGATGGCGTCGGCGCAGGGGCCCGTTCGCCCCTGATGCGAGCACGGCTCGAGCGTCACATAGATCGTCGCCCCCCGCGCCCTGTCGCCGGCCGCAGCAATTGCGATCGTCTCGGCGTGCGGCCGGCCGCCCCGCGCCGTCGTCGCTCGTGCGATGACTTCGCCCGTCGCTGCATCGACAATCACCGCGCCGACGGAAGGATTGGGCGCCGTATCGCCAAGGCCACGCTCGGCCATGCGCAGCGCGATCGACATCATTTGGGCGTCTAACACGCTGCTCCGGGGAGTCGGCATCGTCTTCAGTGTTTCTTCTGGCTCGCCGCCTCATCGCGGTCGGGCCCAAAGCCGTCGTCCAGCGCCAGAGGGTCGCGCGTATCGCTTGCAAGGTCGCGCAGAACAGCATGGAAATCCGCCGCGTCGCGGAAGTCGCGATAGACGGACGCGAAACGGACGTAGGCGACGGGATCGAGCTCGCGCAACGCCGCCATCACGAGTTCGCCGATCTCGGCCGAGGTGATTTCGGTTTCACCCGAGCTTTCGAGCTGGCGAACGAGGCCCGAAACAAGACGATCAATCCGCTCCGGCTCGATTGGCCGCTTTCGAAGCGCGACGGAAATCGATTTCGACAGCTTGTCGCGATCAAACAGTACTTTTCGGCCCGACCGCTTGACGACCGTCAGTTCGCGAAGCTGCACGCGCTCGAACGTCGTGAATCGGCCGCCGCAGTCGGAACAGATTCGGCGCCGGCGAATGGCGGCGTTTTCATCCGACGGACGGCTGTCCTTCACCTGACTATCTTCGCTTCCGCAAAACGGACAGCGCATCGTTCGAACTCCTCGATATTCGAGCGGGTAGATGTGGACGGCAATTGGCCGGAAGGAAAGATCAATTCTCATAGTGTTAGCGGGCTCGTGCAGTGCAAATCAGTGCCCACACATAGCCAAGGGGCGCTCGAATTCCTCCGGCGCCCCTCAATCGTTCGAAATCTGTCAAACAATCAGGTGTAGATCGGAAAGCGCGTGCAGAGCGCCGTCGCCTTGGCTTTGACGGCGGCTTCGACGGCGCCGTTGCCCTCTTCACCGTTCTTGGCCAACCCATCCAGCACTTCCGTAATCAGCCGGCCGATTTCCTGGAATTCGGCAACGCCGAAGCCGCGCGTCGTACCTGCAGGCGACCCGAGGCGAATGCCCGACGTCACCATCGGCTTCTCGGGATCGAACGGAATGCCATTCTTGTTGCAGGTGATGTTGGCGCGGCCCAACGCCTTTTCAGCTTTGGTGCCGGTCGACTTCTTCGGCCTCAGATCGACGAGGATCAGATGCGTGTCCGTGCCGCCCGACACGAGCGCAAAGCCGTTCTGCACCATGACCTCGCCGAGGGCGCGGGCATTGTCCATGACGTTCTTTATGTAGACCTTATAATCGGGGCGCAGCGCTTCGCCGAACGCCACGGCCTTGGCGGCGATGACGTGCATCAGCGGCCCGCCCTGAATGCCCGGGAAGATTGCCGAGTTGATCTTCTTGGCGATGTCTTCGTCGTTGGTCAGGATCATGCCGCCGCGCGGACCGCGCAGCGTCTTGTGCGTCGTCGTCGTGACGACGTGAGCGTGCGGGAACGGGCTCGGAATGAGACCGGCTGCAACGAGACCCGCGAAGTGCGCCATGTCGACGAGGAAGTGCGCGCCGACCTCGTCCGCGATGGCGCGGAACGCCGCGAAATCGATTTTCCGCGGATAGGCTGAGCCGCCGGCGATTATAATGCGCGGCTTGTGCTCATGGGCAAGCTTGCGCACCTCATCGATATCGATCAGGTGCGTGTCGGGCTTCACCATGTAGTGCACGGCCTTGAACCACTTGCCCGACTGATTGACGGGCGCGCCGTGCGTCAAGTGACCGCCGGCCGCGAGGGACAATCCGAGGATCGTGTCGCCCGGCTTCGCCAGCGCATTGAAAACACCCTGGTTTGCCTGGCTGCCTGAATTCGGCTGCACATTGGCAAAACCGCAGTTGAAAAGCTTCTTCGCCCGGTCGATGGCGATCTCTTCCGCGATGTCTACGAACTGACAGCCGCCGTAGTAGCGCTTGCCGGGATAGCCTTCGGCATACTTGTTCGTCAGCACGGAACCGGCTGCATCGAGCACGGCCTGCGAAACAATGTTCTCCGACGCGATCAGCTCGATCTCATGCTGCTGGCGGCCGAACTCCTTCTGAATGGCGCTGAAAATTTCGGGATCGGTTTCCGAGACATGCGCTTTGAAAAAACGCGACATCTGTGAATTTTCGGCGGCCGGAGCGGTCGACATGGGCTGTCCTCTGAGCAGGAATGATTATACGGGCACCAACGCAGCCCTGGAGTCGCCTCCGGGCTCACGCATATTGGGCATAGTACGAGGCCGGGGGCCGGCACTCAACTCCCTCTGGGCGTCTCAGGCCGCGTAATAATCGCGCGGAAATCGAACGCGGCGAGCAGGTCCGGTCGCAGCCTTCACTCCGCGGCCGCGGCGAGGCTTTCCATCATCGCGATCGGGCATTCCGACCAGAGTTCGGTCAAGGCCCCGACGAGGTGATCCATGTCGGCATCGGTGTGCTGTGGTGATGGCGTCAACCGCAGCCTCTCCGTACCACGAGGCACGGTTGGGTAGTTGATCGGCTGGACATAGATACCGAAGCGGTTGAGCAGCACGTCCGTCAGCGCCTTGCAGCGGACCGGATCGGCGACGAGCACCGGCACGATATGGCTCGGCCCGGACATCACCGGCAAATCGGCGGCCGCCAGCCGCCGCTTCAACGTACGCGCCCGCTCCTGATGCAGATCGCGTTCGACGTTGCTCGATTTCAAATGCCGGATGGAGGCAAGCGCGCCGGCCGCAATCGCGGGCGCCAGAGAAGTCGTGAAGATGAAGCCCGGCGCGTAGGACCGTATCGCATCACAGAGCACACGCGAGGCGGCGATGTAGCCGCCCATGACGCCGAAGCCTTTGGCCAGCGTGCCGTTGATGACGTCGATTCGGTGCATGACGCCGTCGCGCTCGGCAACGCCGCCGCCGTGCGGACCATAGAGGCCGACGGCGTGGACCTCATCGAGATACGTGAGCGCATTATATTTTCTCGCGAGATCGCAAATGGCGCCGATCGGAGCCACATGCCCATCCATCGAGTAGACACTCTCGAAAGCGATGATCTTCGGCGTCTCGCGCGGAGCCTGCTTCAGTTTGGATTCAAGATCGCCGAGGTCGTTGTGCAGGAAAATCTGCTTCGGTCCGCGGCCATTGCGGATACCGGCGATCATCGAGGCGTGATTTTTCTCGTCCGAAAAGATGATGCAGCCGGGAAGCAGCTGAGCCAGCGTTGAGAGCGCCGCTTCGTTGGCAACGAATGCGGAGGTAAACAGAAGCGCCGCTTCCTTGCCGTGGAGGCCCGCAAGCTCGCGCTCGAGTTCGACGTGATAGTGCGTCGTACCGGCGATGTTGCGCGTTCCGCCCGAGCCTGCGCCAACGAGGTCGATGGCCTCGTGCATTGCGGCGAGCACTTTGGGATGCTGACCCATGCCGAGGTAGTCGTTTGAGCACCAGACCGTGATGGCGTTGGCCGCATTGTCCTTCAGCACGTCGGCCTTGGGGAAGGCTCCGCGGCGACGCTTTACGTCGGCGAACACCCGGTAGCGGCCTTCACGTTTGACGGCTTCGACAGCGTCGGTGAGCTCCTGCTCATATATCATGAGAAATTACTGCTCCCAGGTACATTGGCTTCGCCTTTTTGTACCTTTTATTGCGCGGCGCCGCGCCAAGAGCCAGTGCCCTTTCGTCGCGCAGAAGGTGAAACTTCTGTTACGCTTTCAAACCGTGCAGTCAAACCCGGAGTTTTTAAGGCGCGCTCGGCGGGGTCTTAGCCTCATCGCCGACGAGGGACAACCATAATTTGGCCTGTCACAGTATATCTGCCAGACGCGCCTCCGCCTGTCTGCCTAATAGGAGGCTCCAACGTCCCCGATACCGTCCTTCTGATAGATGTCGCGGCGAAACTGCACGACGCCGTCTTCGGTGGCCCAGGCGCTGATATAGACAAACAGAAGTTGCACCGGTTTTTTCAGGCGAACGTCCAGTCGGCGCCCCGATTCTTTCATTTCCGCGATGCGATCGGCGTCCCAGCCACGCTGATCTGCGAGTATCCATGCAGCCAGATTTTCGATGTTGTGAACGCGGATGCAGCCCGAACTTTCGGAGCGGAAGTTGCGCCCGAAAATTCGGTCCGATGGCGTGTCGTGCATGTAGACCGAATGGGCGCTGTCGAAGTTGATTTTCAGGAAACCCAGCGGGTTCTCTTTGCCGGGCTGTTCGCTGTAGGAGTATGTGCCGGGCGAAACCTTGTCCCAGTTGATCTTCGTCGGATCGACCTTCTTGCCGTTGGAGTAGGCGTCGATGCCGAACTTCACGAGGACGTTTTGACCTTTGGCCTGCATCTCCCGGCCGCGCGGAATCAGATCTTCCGAAACCACGGTCGGCGGCAGGCGCCAGACGGGATTGAAGCTGAGGTCCGTGATCGGCGTACGCAGCAACGGTGTCGGACGATCCGCTTTGCCGACGACCCCGGCGTAACGCGCCACGATCTGACCGTTCTGCACGGCTTCGATCTGAGCCGCGGGAATGTTGACGACAACGTACTTCTTGGCTGTCGTCGAAACGGTCTCCTGAAGGCGGCCGAGATTGATCTTCAGCTGCTTCAGCCGAGCATCCGCGGGCACGTTTAAGGCACCGATCGTGCGCTTGTCGGCGATCCCCGTCGGCGACAGCCCATTCGAGGCCTGAAACCTCTGCAACGCTTTCTCGACGCTGTAGCTGAAGCTCGTCGACGTCGTATCACCGTCGCTGAGATCGCCGGATGCCGTCAGCCTGGCCCGAAGCAGGCTCACCGCAGGATCGTTGATCCCGAACTGCATCAGCTTATCCCGGCTAACCTTGCCCTCTGGTTCGGGAATCTGAGGCCAGCCGCCCCGATCGACGATTTCGGTGTAGCGCTTGATCGCTTCTTTCGTCGCCGCAACATTCGCCTTGGCGAGAGTCGCGAAGCCCTTCGGTGGGTTCGATTCCCATTCGCGGACGAACTCACGGTCGTAAGTGCCGGCCGCCGTGTTGCCCGGCCCGTTACCGGTCGGACCGAATTGTATCTGCGCTTCAGCACCGCCCAATCCAAGAAAGCTCGAGGCCGACCCGACAATCAATCCCAGCGCCATCGCGGTCGTCACCAGGGCGTGCCTGATGCGTTGCGCAATCTCAACGTTCTTTGCCGCCCCACGCACGATCTGTCCCTCGTCCCGTTGCCTATTGACCTTGCGTCTCGCCCGTCATTCTACTCGAAGCTTGGCTTTCGCACTGACCGGCGGGGCGCCCTGTGATGGTCCGATCTTGGTTAACGCCGGTGGAGGCGCTCTCCGGCGCCCCGGCACTGTAGAATCCGGTGCGTCTTTCGACGATCCTTTCACACTGGGAATGCACGCTTTTCTTATTCGCCGCGCCTCGCCTGCAACAGCAGCCCCGGCGGTGCGCCTTGGGCGGAAGCGGGAGAGACAAGCAGCCTGACGGGACATACCTGATGAGACCAGCAAAAAAGGCCGCCCCGCATGGATGCGAAGCGACCTTGAGAGCCAAACCGACGCGCGACGAACGCCGGCCGAAGTGAGGCAAAAGACCCTTAGAGGCGGTAGCGGATCTGGTCCGACCAGAAGCGCTCCAGTCGCACGAGTGACTTGTTGAGACCCTTTACGTCGTCGTCCGAGACTTCGCCGACGCTCTGAACCGAGCCGAGTTGGCGGAGATAGAGCTTGCTGACGATATCGCGGGCTTCGTGGCCCTTGTCCGTCAGGCTGACACGCACCGAACGGCGATCGGTATCCGACCGCTTGTAGTGGATGTAGCCCATGTCGACGAGCTTCTTCAGGTTGTAGGAGACGTTCGAGCCGAGATAGTAGCCGCGCGTCTTCAATTCGCCGGCCGTGAGCTCGCTCTCGCCGATGTTGTAAAGCAGCAAGGCCTGCACGCTATTGAGCTCGGCGCCGCCCTGGCGATCGAACTCATCCTTGATGACATCGAGAAGAAGGCGGTGAAGCCGCTCGATCAATCGCAGCGCCTGCAAATACTCGCCGCGGAAACCTTCATCTTGTACGGACGCGCGGGGACGCGCCAAATCAAACGCTAAACTCATAACGCTGCCTCACTCTGTTTGACGCACCCGGTTATTCCGGGTTTTGACAATTAGATAACGCAGAGCCCTGAATTTCGACTAAATAGATATAGTAAAAGAACAGTAGCGGGCCGGTTTCGGAACAGTATTTTAACTAACCTGCCCCTGTCTTTGCGGACTTGGTCAATATCGGGATAATGGGACGCCGACAATTGTGCGCATTCCCGTTAGAAATCAGACTCGCGCAGCCTGCATTTCTGTCCGGGCGGGCAAATCCAGTTCCTGCTCGCCGAGCGACGTAAAATAAGAATCGACAAGTTCGGAAGATATTTCTTCAAAGCGTGCCGGGCGCCATATCGGCCGCCCGTCTTTGTCGCGCAGTGCCGCCCTGACGCCCTCGGCGAAATCGTGGTCTCCGAGGCAGCGCACAGCCAGCCGGTAATCCTGAATCAGCGTCTCGCGAATATCGAGCGATCGCGCCGACCTGATATGCCGGTCAGTGATTGCAAGCGATAGGGGCGAACATTTGCGGAGATCTGCAACAGCCGTTTTAGCCCATTCGGACCCGGCGGCCTCTGCCGCCGTCAATGAGCCGAAAATCTCGGCGAGAGTATCGCGTGAAAAATGATCCTGTATAGGGCCCGCTTCTTTTTGCAACGGACCTGCTTCCTGAATTTCATTCAAACCATCGAGCATGGGATCGACCGGTTCGGCATCCGCGAGCTTCGTCAGAATTTCGGGAAAATGCGCCGACGGTATGCAGTGCGTCGCCAGCTTGAGCCACTGCGCATCGGCTCGCCCAATCGCGCGGCCGGTCAATCCGAGATAAAGGCCAATCGGCCACGGCAGCCGCGCCAGAACTTTGGCAATTCCGACATCCGGAAAAAGACCTATCTTCGTTTCCGGCATCGCCCATTTGTAGTTTTCGCCGGCAATGCGATGCGTGTTGTATGCGGTCAGCCCGGCGCCGGACCCCATGCAGGCGCCGTTGATGAACGACACGACCGGTTTCGAAAAGCATTCGAGAAGCCAATTGAGCGAATATTCGTTGCGCAAATAGGTTTTGGCGCTCTCGATGTCGCGTTTGGCTTCGCTCGTCAGCTTCAGCACATCGCCGCCGGCGCAAAACGCTCTCGGACTGCTGGACAGGATCGCCCCGATGTAGACGTCGGCATTGCGGGCAACGCGCGGAATCTCGGAGCTGATGATCGTGCACATCTCATCATCGAACGCATTGAGGACATGCGGACGGTTGAGCGTGAACTTCTGCAAGGCCCCCGACCGCAACACTTCGATCTTCGGCTCTTCGGTGACAATGTGGGCTTGGTGTTCGTTCAAGGTGCTCTCAAAGTTTCTCGTGCGGTCATTAGACTGGGAGTTACGTATGGCGGCTTTTGGATTATCTCGCCACATTTAGCGGCTATAGGGCGCATCAAAGGCAGGGACAGTATTCGTTACGCCGGCAAGCCATTGGCTTGCTTGTCTTGTCAATGAAATTCCTCAATGTTTCCACTAGCTTTGCAGAAACAAGGACGGAGATAGCACGCGTCGATAGCAACGCGGCACGCGCCTGCGGAGTTAGCGCAATGCTTTGGTCATGTGGCGGAAAGGACAAGCACGTGACGCGTCTTTACCGGCTTGCTGTCGTCGTCGCGGCTGGTGCGATCGTGTCGCTGCTCGTGCTGGATACGGCGAGCGACGTGCAGGCAGCGAAGCGGAAGAAACATAGCCCCGCACCCGCAAGTGCCAGCTCTACTCCCGCGGACCCCAAGGCCGCTACCCCGGGCCCGACCGCCGGCGCAGCTGAGGCAGATCCGGCGAAAAGCCCGCCGTCCGCTGCAAAACCCGCCGACCCTGGCAAAGCCGAAGCCGAGGCCGTAAAGACCGCCCCCGATACGTGGAGCGATGCCGAGATTGCCGACGCGAAGGCTCACTGCGCGGTCATCCTGAAGCGGATACACGCTGTCGCCATTTCACATGAGCCGATCAAGGAAGGCGCCTGTGGAGCCCCTGCTCCGATCGAGCTCGTCAGCATCGGACAAAACCCAGAGGTCGCACTTTCCCCGCCCGCCATCGTCCGATGCGATCTCGCCGAAGCGCTCGTCACCTGGCTCGAGGGCGATCTCCAGCCGCTGGCGCGTAAATATTTCAAGTCGCCGATCGTCAGAATGGAAACGATGAGTTCGTATTCCTGCCGCAACGCCTATGGGCGCAAGACGACGAAGCTCAGCGAGCACGGCCTCGCCAATGCTCTCGATATTGGTGACTTCATTACGGCCTCGGCGCAAACGGCTGCGGTTCTTGAAGGCTGGGGCACGCCGCAACGTGAAATCCTTGCAAAGATCGCTGCCGAAAAAGCTGCCGCTGAAAAACTCGCCGCCCAGCAGGCCGCCGCAGACAAGAAGGCGCAAACAAATCTTGCGAGCGATAGCGGGACGAAGCACGGCGCGAAGCCGACGGCTCCGACGGCGACGACGATCGGCGCTCCCGCAGCAGGAATTGCGCGTTCGACGATCATCGATGGCGTCCCGGCGGTAACCGTCACCTTGCCGGGAGCCAGAACTCCGGATGCTGCGGATGCTTCCGCTTCGATTTCGATCGCCGATGCCCGTCGCCTTGGCGGCCCAGCGCCGCACATAGGCAAGGTAGGCAAGGAATCAAAAAAACATACACCGATCGTCATGCATCCAGGCGACGCCCCCGGCGATGAGCCGGAGGCACGAGCGTTTCTGCATGAAGCACATGCAGCCGCCTGCCGGATTTTCGGCACGACGCTTGGCCCCGAAGCG
>Ga0207678_10000552_pt1 | contig 34170 bp, 31 predicted proteins | sample KBSC63metaG_FD_184319 | JGI IMG/M metagenome (GOLD analysis project Ga0207678, IMG submission 184319) | Corn rhizosphere microbial communities from Kellogg Biological Station, Michigan, USA - KBS C6-3 metaG (SPAdes) (version 2) | ecosystem: Host-associated > Plants > Roots > Rhizosphere > Soil ... | reverse complement strand
GGTGGCCGCGACCCGGCGCAGCGGCCGGAGCGAGAGCTGTACCATCGCGGTCCCGAGGGCCAGGGCCAGCACCAGGACGGCCGCGTACACCACGTGCTGGGTGTTCTCGACGTTCGCCAGCGTGCCCTGGACCGTCGCCAGGGGCAGCCCGGTGACCAGCGTCGTGCCGTGCTCCGGGCCCGCCACCTTGGTCAGCAGGAACTCCCCGCCGAGGGAGCTGAGCGTCCGGATGTACGTCCTGGCCGGCGGCGGGTCGGGTGGGCCCGGACCGGCCTCACCGGACGAGGGCTGACCAGATGAGGGCGGGCCGTGGCCGGACGGCAAGGCTATGAGCACGGCCTGGTCCGGGACGGACAGCCGGCACGGCTGTTTCACCGTGTTCTTGTAGCCGACGGAATGTCCGGCCAGCAGGAGCTCGAAGGTGCCGGGCGCCTGCCCGCCGTTGCTGCACATCCCGTAGCCGCCCGGCGCGGGCCGGTGCGCGGCCTGGCGGGGGGTGTCGCGATCAGGGTCGCCGGTGCTGCGCTGGACGCAGCTGTACCAGGTGTCGGTCGCGGTCTGCAGCTGCTGGTTCAGCGAGGACATCAGCGACCGGTTGAGCGAGTGGTCGGTGACCACGCTGACCGCGACGCTGGCCACGCCGAACAGCAGGGCCAGCCCGATGATGAGCTTGCCGCTGATGGTGCGCAACGAGAACAAGGCGGCCAGCCGGGCGAACCCCCGCGCGGGCGAAGCGGACGACCCGGACATCAGCCAGCGGGCTTCAGCACGTACCCGACCCCGCGGACCGTATGAATGAGCGGCACCCGGCCGACGTCGATCTTCTTGCGCAGGTAGCTGATGTAGAGCTCGACGACGTGGGCCTGGCCGCCGAAGTCGTAGTTCCACACCCGGTCCAGGATCTGCGCCTTGGACAGCACCCGCCTGGGGTTGCGCATGAGGAACCTGAGCAGCTCGAACTCGGTCGCGGTCAGGTCGATGAGGTCGCCGTCCCGGCGGACCTCGCGGGCGTCTTCGTCCATGGTCAGGTCGCCGACTACCAGCGATCCCTCGGTCCGCGCCCGCGTCAGGTTGGCCCGGCGGAGCAGGCCGCGCAGCCGGGCCAGCACCTCTTCCAGGCTGAACGGCTTGGTCACGTAGTCGTCACCGCCGGCCGTGATGCCGGCCACCCGGTCTTCCACCGCGTCCCGCGCGGTCAGGAACAGCACGCACACCTGCGGGAGCTCGGCGCGCAGGCGGCGCATCACCTCGAGGCCGTTGAAGTCGGGGAGCATGATGTCGAGCACCACCGCGTCAGGGCGGAACTCGCGCGCGGCCCGCACCGCCTCCGCGCCGCTGCCCGCCGTGACGACGTTCCAGCCTTCGTAGCGCAACACGCTGGCCAGCAGCTCGGCCAGGCTGGGCTCGTCGTCGACGACGAGCACGCGCACCGGGGTGCCGTCCGGCCGCTGAACGTCCGCGTTACGCGCTCCGGGAGACTGCGCTGCCCCCGCGCCGTTGTTCTCCATGTTCGTCAAGCTCGCCCGTCTCAATCGGACCTGTGCCCAGTATGCACAGGCCGAGATGTCATCTCAGGTTCTCATAACATGCGAACCGGGTCAGGCTCAGATCACTATCAGCTATGAATTAGCTCTGAGAGTCCGCTTCAGCCGGCGTCCATGACGCGCGCTAGCTTCGACCCGGAGGCCGAGGGTCTCGCGCCGGCCTCGCGCAGCACCGTGCCGACCGACTCGAGCATGGCCGCCGCCCCGGAGTCGGGCGACAGCGCCTCGACCTCGATCTCGCGCCAGGTCATCGGACCGCTGTCCGGCTCGCCGAACCGGATCGCCGTCACCAGGTCGTCGGCGACCTCCACCAGGGGGGCTCCCGACGGTCCGGGCAGGGTTACCACGGTCCGTTCGGTATCGAGGATGGCCACCGGATGCAGCGGCTGACCTGCCGTGATGTCCTTAACTTGATCGGCCAGCCTGGCCGGCACGCTGCCGCTGGTCCCCTCGCCGAGCGGCGCGTGCAGTTCCTGCCTGGTGTCCTTGCGCACCGGCAGCTTGAGGTGCCAGCCCTCGTCGTCGCCGCCGACGCGGCGGCGCAGCGTGACCTTGTGCTGGATGAGCGCGAGGTCCTCGGTGTCGTAGTAGGTGGCGCTCAGGTAGATCCGCTTCGGATCCGCGAGCCGCTTGCCGCCGAGGTCCGGCAGGCTGCCGAGCTTCGGCAGGACGAAGTCGGCATCGGCGTCGTATTTCTGCTCGGTCTCCAGGTGGTCGCCCTTGCTGCTCGTCACGCTTCTAAGGCTACCCAGATGGCCGCGAGCGCAACGACCGTATCGGCCTCAGCTGTGGTAGACCACGAAGCGCGTCGCGGACCGCTCGATCAGCAGGGCCTGGCCGGCCGTGGACGGCGCGGGCTCGTCCGCAGACGACCGCGGGTAAGCGTCCACGTGCAGGCGTGCCGCGCCGGGCTGACCCGCGGCGTCCCAGGCCCGCACGTGCGCGGCGAGGGCCGCGCCGAGCTCGGTGCCGTGCGGGCCGAACCCGGCTACCGCCAGAGCCAGCTGCCCCCGCCGCGGCCCGGGCGCCGGGACCATCTCGTCCGCGGTGAGCACGGCGATGCCGCCGGAGTCCACGATCCCGACCGTGGCCGCCATCCCGGCGCCGCCCAGCGGCGCCCGGTCGAGCCGTCCCGGGGCGTCCCCGGCCGCGACCTCCTCGGTGACCCCGCACGACCGGCTGTCACGGGTCGCCAGCCACAGTCCGAGTCCCCAGAAGACCTGCACCGAACTGGTGCGGACCCCGGTGCCGAACCCGGCGGGCGGCTCGGCCATGAAGGCGGCCAGCGCCGCGCCGTCCACCTCGTTCCCGTCCGCCAGCGTGAGGCCGTCTGGCAGCATGACGGAGAGCCCCGGCTGGAGCACCACCGTGCGTTCCGGGCCGGCCAGCGACCCGCGCATCCGCATGAACCCGCACGGCGCGATGGACCGGCTGACCCAGTGCCGGCCGGATCCGGAGCGCCCGAACGCCACCGCGAGCTGTGACCCGCGGACGTCAAGCGGCACCACGATCCGGGCGCCAGGACCGGCCTGGTCCAGCCAGGCCGGGGCCAGGTCGCTGACCCCGACGGTGGCGATCACCCGGTCGTACGGCGCCCCGGGCGGGTAGCCGTCCGCGCCGTCCGCGGCCACCACGGTCACGTCCGGGTACCCGGCGCTGGCCAGGTGCTCGCGGGCCTGGCCGACCAGGTCGGCGTCGATGTCCACGCTCACCACGGTGCCCGACGGACCGACCAGATGCCGCATCAGCGCGGCGTTGTAGCCGGTGCCCGCGCCGATCTCGAGGACCCGCTGGCCCGGAGCGAGGGTCAGCTGATCCAGCATGATCGCCATGATGGCGGGCTGGGACGAAGAGCTGATCGGCTGGCCGTCGGCGTCGCGCTTGGTCACGATCGCGTCGTCGAGGTAGGCGTCCTCCGGCGGCAGGTGCGGCAGGAACAGGTGCCGTGGCACGTCGCGGAGTGCCGCGGCGATCCGCTCGTCGCCGATCCCGCTGGTCTGCAGGACCTCGGCGACAAGGCGCTCCCGCAGCCCGGTCAGCGACATGCCCTCGGTCACGGGCCGGGCTCGCTCGGGCGTTCGCGCGTCCGGCACAGGACGGCCGCGACGACCAGGGCCACCAGGCAGGCCAGCCCGGCCAGCAAGGTGCTGTTCCCGGCCAGCAGTTGCAGGCCGTGCCAGTGGAACTCGTGGTACCAGGGCTTGCTGCCGGTCGCGAAGTAGGTGCCCGGCGCGTACCAGCCCAGGCCCGCCGGGGTCAGGCCGGACTGTCCCAGGTTCCAGAACTGCGGCCAGCAGGCGAAGATGAGGAAGAGGCAGGCCGCGGCGACCCACCACGCCGCCCGGACCAGGCCGCGGGCAGCGGACGCTCCGAGGTGGGCCAGCAGCGCGATCCCGGGCGCCACCCAGACCCAGTGGTGGTCCCAGCTCAGCGGCGATACCAGCAGGCCGGTCAGGGCGCAGGCCAGCATGGCGGGCACCGGCTGCCGGGCCCGGTACAGCAGCGCGGCGGCGGCGAGCCCGGCGACCGCGATCACGACGGCCGCCGCGATCCAGGGCACCGTGCCCGCCGAAACGCTTCCGGCCAGCCGGGTCAGCACGCCGCGCAGCGACTGGTTGCCCCTGGTGCCCAGGAACACGATCCGGTTGGCCTTCAGGAAAAGCCCGTGCGCCCAGTACGTGCTGGAATCACCCGGCAGGATCGCGTAGCCGAGCGCCGCCGTGGCCGCGAACACGCCGGCGGCCGTGGCGGCCTGCCGGTACCTGCGGATGAGCAGCAGGTACGGGATGAAGATCAGCGGGGTCAGCTTCACGCCCGCCGCGATCCCGATGCCGAGTCCGTGCCACCACCGGGTCCGCCCCTTAGAGCCGCCCGGCGTGAGCGCGCCGGCGGTGAACAGGTCCGCCACGACCAGCAGCATGAGCAGCAGGTTGACCTGGCCGAGGGCGAGAGTCTGCTGGACGGGTTCGGTGGCCAGCGCCAACGCGGAGACCCCGAACGTCGCCCCGAGCCGGACCGCGGGCCGGTCCTTGTAGCCGAGCGCGCCGAACACCAGCCACAGCGACAGGCCGAGGGCGGCCAGGCTGGCCAGCGTCATCGCCCACCGCATGGCCGTCCAGGACAATACGGAGACGACCGCGAAGATCACCGCGGCGAACGGGGGATAGGTGAACTGGACGCCGTTCTGGCCGGTCCAGTCGTACAGCGGCGAAGCGCGGTGCGGGTCGTAGGCGGGGGACACGTGCCGGACGATCAGCCCGCCGTCCCGGTACACCACCAGGTCCCGCATGGCGGCCATGGAGGACAGGTGCGTGGCCAGGTCGGCCAGGTAGACCGCGAGCACCGCGGCCAGCAGCAGCGCCCCGGCAGGCAGCAGCCACCGCGGCCCCTTCGGCTGAGGCCCGGTGGCTGCTGTGGCGTGGGTTACCGCCGCTGGCTCTGCCCGCACCGGACGCGTCCCTTCATCGGCTGGCACGGATGTGTCGTGCCGATGATAGTGCCAAGCGGTCCGGCGAGAGGCTTACCCGGCGCGGGCCTACCCGACGGTCTGCGTGGTGTCTTCGGTCTTCCGCCTGGGCAGCAGCCGGGTGTGCACCGGCCGCGTCTCCTCGCTCGTGACCGTCTCGCCCCTATCGGTCTCGTCCCGGACCGTGTCGCTCCTGACCGTCTCGACCGGCACGGTGTCGGCCGGCACGGTGGTCTCCGGGACCTCCTCGATCTCCCGGATGCCGGACGGCACCGAGGCGATCCGGCCCAGGGCCACGGCCGCGACGAACACGATCACGACGCCGAGCGCGGTGAAGAAGCCAAGCTGTTCCATGATCCGCATGTACACGGTGTTGCTGGCCGGCGACCCGCCCATGGGGACGTGGTGGTTCCACAGCGGGCTCAGCACCGTGCCGAGGGTGAACCAGGCACCGGCCGCGGCGGCCAGCAGCGCGCCGAACAGCGCGGTGTGCCTGCTCCTGGCAATCGTCAGGAGGAAGCCGCCGAAGAATACCGCGGCGCCGGGCAGGAGCTCCAGCCACAGCCGGCCGGTGTTGTACGTCCAGGCCTTGTCCGGCGTGTACGCGTAGTCGAAATACGGTCCGACGAAGGGGATGAGGGCACCCCACAGCCCGAGCAGCATCAGCAGGAAACCGCTGAAGGCTCCTCTACTGCGCCGCATCTGCAGCATCCCAGCCATTACTATCACTTCCCGAGTGAGTAGCGATCTTGTGTTGTGCCGACCTATACTGCCCGCCCCTACCCGGAGAATGGCGCTGTATTCCGCCGCCACCGAGGTATCGTTCGCGACGTGGATAGCAGGCGCAACGTGCCGCGCACTGACCTGCTGCTGGCCGATCCGCGCCTGGCGGAGGCCGAACGCAGGCTGGGCCGCGCTCTGGTCAAGGCCGCGGTAGGCCGCGCCCAGCAGCAAGCCAGGGACGGGCGGATCGGCCCGGAGCAGGTCGCCGACGCGGCCGTGGCCGGGCTGCCGGCCCGGGCCAGCGCGCTGACCCCGGTGATCAACGCGACCGGGGTGCTGGTGCACACCAACCTGGGGCGGGCGCCGCTGTCCGCCGCGGCGGCCGACGCCATCGTGGCCGCGGCGGGTTACTGCGACGTGGAGTTCGACCTGGCCTCCGGGGCCCGCGCCCGCCGCGGCGCGGGCGCCCTCGACGCCCTGGCCCGGGCGGTCCCGGCCGCGGAGGCGGTCGCGGTGGTCAACAACAACGCGGCCGCCCTGGTCCTCGCGGCCACCGCGCTGACGAGCCCGGACGCTGACGAGATCGTGGTCAGCCGGGGCGAGCTGATCGAGATCGGCGACCGCTTCCGCCTGCCCGACCTGCTCGTCTCCACCGGCGCCCGGCTGCGTGAGGTGGGCACCACCAACCGGACGACGCGGGCGGACTACACCGCGGCGACCGGGCCGCGGACCGCGTTCATCCTCAAGGTGCACCCGTCCAACTTCCGCGTCGAGGGGTTCACCGCCGCCGTAGCCATCCCCGAGCTGGCCGGGCTTGGGCCCCCGGTGGTATTCGACATCGGGTCCGGGCTGCTCGTCCCGCACCCGCTGCTGCCCGGCGAGCCAGACGCCGCCACCGCGCTGCGGGACGGGGCCGCCCTGGTCACCGCCAGCGGCGACAAGCTCCTCGGCGGCCCGCAGGCCGGACTGCTGCTCGGTCGGTCTGGCCTGGTGCGCACGCTGACGCGGCACCCGCTGGCCCGGGCGCTGCGGGTGGACAAGCTGACCCTGGCGGCCCTGGAGGCCACCCTGGCCGGACCGGTACCGCCGGTGGCCGCCGCGCTGGCCGCCGATCCGGCTTCCGTCCTCAAGCGGGCCGAACGGGTCGTGGCGCGTCTGGTTTCCGCCGGGCTCGACGCCCGGGTGGCGGCGGCCAAGGCCGCGGTGGGCGGTGGCGGGGCGCCCGGCGTGGAGCTGGAAAGCGCCGCGGTGAGCCTGCCCGAATCGCTGGCCGTGCCACTGCGCCGCGGCGATCCCGCCGTGGTCGGCCGTCTGGAGTCCGGCCGCCTCCTGCTCGACCTGCGCTCGGTTGCCCCAGACGACGACGAGCGCCTAGTCGACGCGGTCACCGCTGCGGGTGGAACGGAACTTCATGATCATGGATAGTTTCGACCGTATAGCGACCGAAACTATCCATGATCATGGTCCAGGGTGGTTCATGTGCAGGTGATCGCGACCGCGGGGCACGTGGATCACGGGAAGTCGGCGCTGGTGCGCGCGCTGACCGGGATGGAGCCCGACCGGTGGGCCGAGGAGCGGCGCCGCGGGCTGACCATCGACCTGGGCTTCGCCTGGACCAAGCTGCCCGGAGGGGAGCGGGTGGCGTTCGTCGACGTGCCCGGTCACGAGCGCTTCGTGCCGAACATGCTGGCCGGCCTCGGCCCGGTGCCCGCGGTGCTGTTCGTGGTGGCGGCCGATGGCGGCTGGATGCCGCAGTCAGCCGAGCACCTGGCCGCCGTCGACGCCGTGGGCATCAGGCACGGCCTGCTCGCCGTCACCCGAAGCGATCTGGCCGATCCCGGGCCGGCGATGCGCGAGGCGCTCGACCACATCTGCCGTACCAGCCTGGGCGCCGTGCCGGCCGTGGCGGTCAGCGCGGTCACCGGCGCCGGGCTGCCGGACCTGCGCGATGCGCTGGAACGGCTGGTGGCGGCGCTGCCCGTCTCCGATCCCGCCGCCCCGGTCCGGCTCTGGATCGACCGGTCGTTCAGCATCAGGGGCAGCGGCACCGTCGTCACCGGCACGCTGCCGGCCGGGACGATCACCACCGGGCAGGAGCTGCTGCTCACCCCGTCGCTGCGGCCCGCCAGGATCCGGGGCCTGGAGTCCATGAACGAGCCGGTCACGTCGGCCGCCGGCGTGGCGCGCGTGGCGGTCAATCTCCGCGGCGTCCCGGCGGGCTTCCCTGTGCGCGGTATGGCCCTGGTCGAGGCGGGCCGCTGGACCCTGACGAGGCTGATCGACGTGCGGTTGACGCTCGGCGATCCGGAGGTGACGCTGCCGCCCGAGATCACCCTGCACATCGGCTCGGCCCGTACGCGGGCCCGGATCCGCCCGCTCGGAACGCCGGCGGTCACCCGCCTCATGCTGCGTGACCCGCTTCCGCTGCACGTCGGCGACCGGGTACTGCTGCGCGACCCGGGCAGCGCCGCGGTGATGATCCTGGGCGCGACCGTGCTCGACGTCGACCCGCCGGCGCTCGCCCGGCGCGGCGCGGCCACCGCGGCCGGGCGCGAGCTCGCCAGCTGGCCGGATCCGCCGTCAGCCGCGGACCTGCTGCGCCGGCACGGCTTGCTGCGGGCGGCGGCGCTGGCCGCGATGGGCGTTCCGGGCGGCATGGCTCCGGTCGCCGGGGACTGGCTCGCCGATCCGGACCGGTGGGCCGCGCTGCGCCGCCGGCTGGCCGAGGTGGTCGCCGCGCACGCCAAGCGCGACCCGCTGGCCATCGGCATGCCGCCGGAGGCGGCCCGCGCCGCGCTCGGCCTGCCCGACCGCGCGCTGGTCGAGGCGCTGGCCCACGGGCAGATCCGGCTCGAGGACGGCTACCTGCGCCCGGCCGGCCCGCCGGCGGACCGGGACCCGGTGACCGGGGACAGGGCGGCGTCGTTGCCGCCGCGGATCGCCGCCGCGGTGCGGGCGGTCCTCGCGGACCTGGCGGACGCGCCGTTCCTGGCCCCCGACGCGGGCCGGCTGCGGGAACTCGGGCTCGATCCGCGGGCGATCGCCGCCGCCGCACGGGCCGGCCTGCTGTTGCGGGTGGCGGAGCAGGTCGTGCTGGCCCCGGGTGCGCAGGTCCAGGCGACGCAGATCCTGGCCGGGCTGCCGCAGCCGTTCACCACCGCCGAGGCCAGGCAGGCACTCGGCACCACCCGGCGGGTCGCGATCCCGCTACTGGAATACCTGGACCGGTCGGGGATCACCCAGCGGCTACCCGATGACCGGCGCCGCCTGCGGTTACTGCGTGGTCCACACGCGCGCGGTGCGGGTCAGCTCGCGGAAGCCCACGGCGGCCAGGAAGGCGCGGTGGTCGTCATAGTTGAGCCCGCCGGGATCGGTGCCCTCCAGCCAGGAGTAGTTGAGCAGGCGGCTCACCCCGGCCAGGCGGAGCCAGGCGGCGGCCTGCCCGAGCAGCCAGGATCCCACCCCGCGGCGGCGGTAGCCGGACGTGACATGCAGGTTGCCGACGTCAGCCCAGCCGCCGTGCCGGGACAGCCGCTCTCCCTGATCCAGGATCTCCGTCTCGATGTAGCCGATCACCTCCTCGCCGAGCACCGCGGACTGGCGGCAGCCGTTGATCCCGACCGAACGGCTCACCGTCAGCCCGTCCAGCGGCGGATCAGGGTTCCGGCCCGGACTGGGCAGGTCCTCGACCGGAGCCAGGTAGACGACCTCGGTGTGCCCGGTGTGGGCGAACCCGGCCCGCCGGTAGAGCGCGGCGATGTGCGGCCACTGCTCCGGGACCCCGTACACGCCGGGCACCGGCAGTTCCCCGCCGGCGTACCGGCGCGTCACGCCCCAGCGGCCGAATACACCGGCGCACGCCGCTATCAGCGCCTCCGCCGCCCCGGTCACGTCCGGCCAGTACGGGTTGCCGGCCGGGGCCGCGGGCCAGTAGAGCAACCAGCGGATCTCGCCGGCGTCGCGGTACGCGGGCCCGGCCCGGTCATCGGAGTAGTACCTGAGCAGGTGCGCGGCGGCGGCGACCCGGCTGCGCTGCTCGGCGACCAGGGTGACGCGCTCGCTCACCCAGGGGTCCACGATGAACTCCCCGGGCTGGCGTTCCAGCGAGCCCAGCACGGTGTTCACCGACACGCTCATGCCCGGCACCACCGCCTCGGCGTGGGCGTTGACGAGCCTGGTGAGCTGATCGCGATCGCCGCGACGGAACGGGCGTACCTGGACATCTGACATGACGGGCCTCCTGGCATGCTGGACGCGCGATGATGGAGGCCGCTACCCGTGCGGTACAAGCGGAATGTTACCAACCATGGCGCTGGAGATCTTGCAGGTGCCGGGGTGTCCCGGCGCCGACCTGCTGGCCGCGAGGCTGGATGGCCTGCTGGCCGGCCGCGCCCGGGTGACCCGGCGCGTCGTTGCCAGCCAGGCGGAGGCCGAACGGCTCGGCATGACCGGCTCTCCCACCCTGCTCGCCGACGGCGCCGACCCGTTCGCCCGTCCGGGCCTGCTCCCGGCCGTTTCCTGTCGCCTCTACCGTGACGAGCACGGCCGCCAGGTCCCTTCCCCGTCGGCCGCGCAGCTCCGCGCCGCCCTCGGGCTGTGACGTGAGCGGGGAACGCTCGTCGTCACAGGCTGCGGAACTCGGGGGAGCGGCGCAGGGCGTCGGCCACGCGGCGGGCGGTCCCGAAGGTGTTGACCAGGCGGAGGAAGAAGAAACCGCCGCCGTGGACGCCGAACACGGACGCGCCCGGCTGGTCGCTGATGGAGATGCTGGCGTACATGAGCGGGCTCTTGCGCACCATGACCCGGCCGCCGCCATTGCTCTCCACCTGGTAGCCGGGGCCGAGCCTGCGGCTGAGCACGGTGACGATCTCGCCGGGCGTCACGTTCTTGCGCGGCACCCTTACCTTCGGCATGACCTCCAGGATAGTGCGACTTGCTGGATAAAGGCTGAATGCGGGGCTCAGCCGGCCAGCGTCACGTGCCGAGCCAGACGGCGGTGTCGGGCGGCAGGCTGCCGTCGGCCACGGGCCCGCTGGCGAGCAGCACATCGCGGTGGGCGGGCAGCGGCACCGGCGCCGGGCCGAGGTTGGCGGCGAGGACGAACCCGGGCTCCCGGGCGAAGCAGAGCAACCCGCGCTCGTCCGGGCCGAGCCAGCGCAGTGTGTCCTGGCCCGGGGTGCCCCGGCCCAGGGCGGGGTGGTCCCGGCGCAGCCGCAGCGCCGAACGGTACAGGTTCACGGTGGAGTGCTCGTCGGCGAGCTGGGACTCCACGCTGTACCGGCCCCAGTCCGGAGGCTGGGGCAGCCACGGTTCGGCCGGACTGGAACCCTGGCCCGTTCGGCTGAAACCGAAGCCGGTACCAGCGGCGGACCAGGGCAGGGGCACGCGGCAGCCGTCGCGGCCCGGGAACTCGCCCTTGGTGCGGAAGAACCGGGGATCCTGCCGGGCGTCGTCCGGGATATCGGTGACCTCGGGCAGGCCCAGTTCCTCACCCTGGTAGATGTAGGCCGAGCCGGGCAGGGCGAGCAGCACCAGCGCGGCCGCCCGCGCGCGCCGGGCGCCCGCCTCGGCGTCGCGGTCGCCGAGGGCGATGAGCCGGGACACGGTCTGCGGGGTGAACCCCTCGTCCAGCCGGTAGCGGCTCGCCGGGCGGGCCACGTCGTGGTTGCCGATCACCCACGGGGCCCGGGATCCGCCGGTCACCGCGAGTGCCGAGTCGATCGCGGTGCGGAACTCGGCCGCCCGCCAGCCGGCCAGGATCAGCTGGAAGTTGAAGACCTGCGGCAGGCCGCCGGATTGGAGGTACGGCGCGAGCGTCTCCGGCACGTCGTACCAGACCTCGCCGACGGCGGTCCGCGGCCCGGGGAAACCCTCGGCCGGGTAGGAGTCCAGGATGGCCCGCCACGACCGGAAGAGCGGCTGCAGCTCGGGCCGGTGCCGGTACGCCGACGGCGCGTTCAGCGGCTGCGGACCGGTGAGATCGGGCAACCCGGGATCCTTCACGATCCCATGCGCCACGTCCACCCGCAGCCCGGCCACGCCGCGGTCGAGCCAGAACCTGATCACGTCCTCGAACAGCGCGGGCACGTCCGGGTGGTGCCAGTTCCAGTCGGGCTGGCTGGTGTCGTACAGGTGCAGGTACCACTGCCCAGACCCTTGATGATGCCCGTTGGCCTCGGTCACCCGGGTCCACGCCGAGCCGCCGAACTGCGACGGCCAGTTGTTCGGCGGTTGCCCGCCGCCGGGGCCCTGTTCATTCTCGGGGCCGTCGCGGAAGATGAACCTGGCCCGCTCGTCGCTGCCGGGCGCGGCGGCCAGCGCGGCCCGGAACAGCGGGTGGGCGCTGGAGCAGTGGTTCGGCACCAGGTCGATGATGACCCGGATCTGGTGCGCGGCGGCGCCAGAGACCAGGGCGTCGAAGTCGGCCATGGTCCCCAGCAGCGGATCGACCGCGCAGTAGTCGCTGACGTCGTAACCCCCGTCGGCCAGCGGCGACGGGTAGAACGGGGTCAGCCAGATGGCGTCCACGCCGAGGTCGGCCAGGTACCCCAGCCGCGATCGCAGCCCCGGCAGGTCGCCCACGCCGTCGCCGTCCGCGTCGGCGAAGCTGCGCGGGTACACCTCGTAGACGATCGCGTCTTCCCACCACACGTGCCCGCCGTCGCTCACGCGTCTCCCTGGTCTCGACGATCAACCGAATCCTATGATCCGTGCCCTTATGCGTGAAAGAACCCGCCTGCCCTGTATTGATCGCGAGCGAGGGCCCCTCTGGATAGGCACGAGGGCGGTCCACACAGGGCCGTTCCGGGGGAACCAAGGAGTTCATCATGACAGCAGTCGCAGAGGGAACTGCGGCAACCACTTCGGGGGACGTTGCCCTGGAGAGGGCCACGAAGTGGGCTAACGACTATGCGGCGCGCCTGACCGAGCGGGCCGAGCACCGGCTGGCCGAACTGGCCGGCCACTCCAACGGGAACGGTATGCGGCCCCGCATCGGCGAGCCGACGACCGGTGATCCGACGACTGGCTTCTACGTGGGCTTCGACGTGGTCGCGACCTCCCCGATCCAGTTCGGCGGGCCCCCGCCGTACCAGCCCAGCAAGGTCATCGCAGCGGGCGAGCAGGCGTTCCTCATCGCCTTCATCTTCGTCAACCCGACCGTCAACATCCCCCTGGGCTGGGCCGTCCCGGCGACCGTCCAGCTCGGCGGGCGGACCTGGCGGATGACGCTCGACCAGGGCAACCTGACGACCGGAGGCGTTCTGCCGCAGCAGGTGCAGACCGCCACCTTCACCAGTCCGGCGGCGACGATCACCCCGGTGATCTTCTCGCTCGCCACTCCCAACCCCGGCCCCGACCCGGCTCTGATCGAGGCCAACGTCACCGTCGACATCGTCGACCCCGCCCAGCCGTACGCGGCGTTCGCGACCAACTTCCTGGACGTGGACAACGACCCGGGCTTCCTGGGCGTGCCGGCCACCGCGGCCGGATTCCGGCACGAACTGCCGAACCGCTACCTGATCTACAGCGAGTAGGCAGCTAACGCACTGCCGCCGGCCCGGATGACCAGGGTCGGCGGCAGTTCGCTGCCCGTATAATGATCTGGTCACGGGTGATGACGGAAGACCGAGTAACCTCCGGGATCCCGCCGCTGAGAGAGCCGCCGGCAGCTGAGAAGGCGGACGGCGGGCCTGCGGTGAAGACACCTTCCCAGCCCGGACCGCCGGCCCCGTAACGGCCGCCGAGGCCGGTTCCCGCCGGCGAAGGTGCGGTGGCACCGCGACCTAGCCCCCGCCCGCACCTCCAGGGCCCCGCCTGCTGGAGGTGATGATCATCATGACAACCGCACTGGCCGGCCGGTCTCGGACGCTGGCCGCCGACCTGCCGTCGGCCCCATCCGGCCGTCTGGTCCTGATCCAGGGCTGGGTGCACCGCCGCCGGATGCTCGGCGCGGTGACGTTCCTCATCGTGCGGGACCGTTCGGGCCTGGCCCAGGTGGTCGTCCGCGACCCGCGGGGTCTGCAGATGGTGCGGCGCTGCGGTGAGGAGAGCGTCGTCGCGGTCACCGGCGCGGCCACGCCGAACCCGGCCGCGCCGGGCGGCGTCGAGGTCACCGAACCCGTGATCACGCTGCTCGGCGAGCCCGCGCAGCCTCCGCCGGTCGACCTGTGGCGGCCCGCGATCGACGCCGGGCTGCCCGCGATCCTGGACCACGCCGCCGTGACCTGGCGGCATCCGGCCCGCCGGGCGCGCTGGGAGCTGGCCGCCGCGTCGCTGCGCGGCTTCCGGGCCGCGCTGGACGAGCTCGGCTTCACCGAGATCCAGACGCCGAAGCTCGTGTCGTCGGCCACCGAGTCCGGGGCCACCGTGTTCGGCGTGGACTACTTCGGGCGCCCCGCCTACCTGGCCCAGTCCCCGCAGTTCTACAAGCAGACGATGGTCGGCGTGTTCGAGCGCGTCTACGAGACCGGCCCGGTGTTCCGGGCCGAACCGCACGACACCGCCCGCCACCTGGCCGAGTACACCTCGCTCGACGCCGAGCTCGGGTTCATCAGCGACCACCGCGACGTGCTGGCGGTCCTCAGGCAGGCGCTGGCCGGCATGACGGCCGCCGTGCGGGACGAGGCGGGAGGGGCCGTTCACCTGCTGAAGGTCACGGTCCCCGAGGTTCCGGCGGAGATCCCGGTGGTCCATTTCCGCGAGGCGCTCATCATCGCGGGCGCGCCGCCGGACGAGCCCGACCTCGCCCCCGCGCACGAGCGGGCCGTGGGCCGCTGGGCCGCCGAGACACACGGCAGCGAGTTCATCGCGGTCGAGGGCTACCCGATGAGCAAGCGGCCCTTCTACACCCACCCGCAGCCCGGCGACGAACGCTGGTCGAACAGCTTCGACCTGCTCTTCCGCGGCCAGGAGCTGGTGACGGGCGGCCAGCGCCTGCACCGGCACCAGGACTACCTGGCGGCCATCCGCGCCCGGGGCGAGGACCCGGCCGCCTACGCGGACTACCTGGAAGCCTTCGCGCACGGCATGCCTCCGCACGGCGGGTTCGCGATCGGCCTCGAGCGCTGGGCGGGCAGGCTGACCCAGGCCGAGAACATCCGGGAGGTCACGCTGTTTCCCCGGGACCTGCACCGCCTGACGCCGTAGCCCCGGCCGTCCGCAGTAGAGTCGACGCGGAGGCGTCTGGGTACCTGGTGGGCCCCCCGGTCTTCAAAACCGGTGAGCGCCGCGCTGCGGCGCTGGCGGGTTCGATTCCCGTCCGCCTCCGCTACTGCGCGTCGGTCCGGCTAGCCGGCTAGCTCCACCGTCAGGCCGAGACGCTTGGCCAACAGGCCCGCGCGCTGCCGGTCCTGGGCGCTGAACGAGCCGTCGGCGCGGCTGAAGCGGATGTGGTGCAGCAGCCCGCCGAGGGGCAGGCCGTCCTCGCGGACCAGCCTGATCCGCTTACCGCCGGGCCAGGTCAGCTCGGCGGTGTCGTCCCCGGCGTCTTCGAGCCGGCCGCCCAGGGCCTCGGCGAACAGCCGCGTCGCGCCGGCCAGGTCGCCGACATGGTGCTCGATCAGGCCGAACGAGGTCGGCGCGCCGGGCGCGGGCAGCCCGGCGGGCGGCGTGTCGGCCCGGGGCTCCCCGGCCTGCTGGGCCACCTGGATGACGATGCCGTGCGCGTTCCTGGGATGCAGGAACGCCTCCCGCCAGTTCGGGTTGGCCAGGTTGACGCCGACCGGCTCGATGCCGAGCGCGCGCACCCTGGCCAGGGTGGCTTCGATGTCGCTGACGAGGAAGTTGAGGTGGTGCGGGCCGGCCCCGCGGGCGGCCAGGAAGCGCTCGAGGAACGCCGCGTCCGGGCCGCCGGTGGGGGTCAGCAACTCGACCTTCGGCCCGGCGGCGAACTCCAGCTGGCCCCACCAGTAGCCGGGGGAGTCCATGCCGTACGCCCAGGTTCCGCCCAGCACGCCGCCGAACAGCTCCCATCCGTCGGTCAGGGCCGGCGTGCCGATGGCGAGATGATCAAGGACCGCTGTCATGCGACGAAGGTACCGTCCGGAGCCGCCGGGCACGCCCACTGGTGCTGGGTGCCCTGGTGGATCGCCAGGTAGATCCGGTCGCGGAGGACATTGGCGGCCTCGTTCGTCAGCGTCTTCTCCAGGTCCCGCAGCACCACGCGGACCAGGAGGTTCTTCTGCCCGGGCCGGGCTCCGAGACGGCGGGCGGCCGGCTCGGGCAGCCGGTCGCACGGGGTCGCGGCGAGCACCCGGACCTCCTCGACGCTCGCCGCGTCGGCGCCGAGGGCCTCGCGGACCCGGTCGCCGAGAGTCTCCTCGTCCTCGTCCGCGGCCACCGCGACCGACAGGTCACGCGCGACCGGGGGCATGGACGAGACCGGCTGGTAGGCGGCCAGGTCGCGCATCTGGCCGGCGATGCGCGGATCGGCCGAACGCAGCAGGCGGATGTCCGGGATGCCCTTGACCAGCATCAGCATGCGGTCCAGGCCCATGCCCAGGGCCAGCCCGCCGTGACCGGCCAGCCCGGCCGGGGCGAGCACGCCCGGATGGGCGATCCCGCATTCCCAGATCTCCACCCAGCGCCCGTCGTGCCGCACGTCGACCTGGCGGCCGTGTTCGGTGTACGGGTGAATCCTCGCCTGCTGGCGATACGGCAGGCCGGGGACCAGCGTCTCGAGCAGGCACGAGATCATCTCGTCCAGGTCCTCGCCGGTCATCGGCCGGCGGGTGATCCGCCACAGGTCGAGCTGGTGCGGCGTGCCGCTGTGCTGCCAGTCGATGGCGTCCCTGCGGTACACCATTCCGGGGCAGGCCAGCAGCACATCGTCGCCGGGACGGCGGGCGAGCCGCCGCAGCGCGGGCGGGACCATGGCGGTGGAATGGCTGCGGAGCATCCGGCTGGCACTCACGTAGCGGGTGTAACGGGCTTCCCTGGTGATCGCGCCGGGCGCGTAGCCCAGCCGATCGTAGTTGTCGGCGACCGGGACGATTCTCGGGCCCCGGCCCCACCGCACCTCGCACGACCAGGTACGGGCCAGCGCGGCGGCGATCCGGCCGGTGAGGATCTGGATGGCGTGCGGGCCCGTCGCGGGATCGGACAGGTCGCGGACGTCGAGGGCGGCGCGCAGCTGCGCAGGACTGAGAAGGGGAACTGAACTGGACACGGTGACTCCCTGACTGAGGTGAATCCGGCGGGATGTCCTCCCGGCCCGGACTCGCCTGAGCGAAGTCGCCGCGCTAACGCGGCGAGACGCCTCCCGGCGGCCCGTCGTGGGCCGGGAGGCGAGAAAATCGCCGCGTCGCCATGCCAGTCATAGTTCTATCGTAGCCCGATGACGGCCAGGACCAGGCCGGCCAGCGCGATCACCGGGCCGGCCACGGCCCAGAAGCTCACGCCGGACATGACGCTTCCGCCGAGAACGCCGACGCCCTGCAGCGTGAAGACGACCCCGCCGAGCATGAGGAGAAACCCGGCGCCGACGAGCACGACCCGCCTCATGATGCCGCCTTCGGGTTCAAGGTGCCTGGCCGTGACCTGCAGCGATCTGCCGGATCACGGCCAGGCGATCAGCCGGGGGCTCCCTCCAGCAGGTCAGGGGGGGTGGACCTGTGGCACTGCTCACGGCCGTACGTCAGCTGATACGTACCGAACGGTCAGGCGGTTCAGTTTCTGGTCAGCTATTCGCGCCGGCCAGCTGTACCTGTCCGAGTCGCCGGTCGAGAAGCACGTCAACGCGATCTTCACCAAGCTCGGCCTGAGCGCGGAGCAGCTCTCCCACCGCCGGGTCACCGCCGTGCTGACGTTCCTGCGCGACGCGGGCCTGCGCGGTTGAGCAAGCACCACTTTCCCTGAGCAATTGTTATTTGACGAACACCGCGAAATGGGCCGAACCCTGCCGCCGAGAATCTGGCAATTGTCGCTTTACTGCCGCAACTAACGTTTGCTAGTGACGCGCCGACTGGCGGCGGGTTTCGCGCGCGGAATGCGCTGCGCAAGGATGTGGCCTGGGTGTCTTAAATCAGGACCCTGCTTGGTACTGGTTTTTCGGGGGCTGGTAGTCCTAGGTTTGCACCAGGAAATACATCCTGCTCGCCAGGGGAGGAGTTCGCATGGCAGAAATCACCGTCACCGTCGATGGCGTGAAGTATTCGGACCACGTAGAGCCCCGGATGCTGCTTGTCCATTACCTGAGAGAAGTAGTGGGCAAGACCGGGACTCCCATCGGATGCGACACGTCGAATTGCGGCGCATGCACGGTGCTGCTTGACGGGCAGTCGGTCAAGAGCTGTTCCGTCCTGGCCGTCCAGGCGGACGACGCCGACATCACCACGATCCAGGGCCTGGCGAACGGCGGCCTGCATCCGCTCCAGCGTGCCTTCCACGAGGAGCACGCGCTGCAGTGCGGGTACTGCACGCCGGGGATGATCTTGGCCGCGTCGGACCTGCTCCGGGAGAACCCGCACCCCAGCGACGAGGAGATCCGCGACGGTCTCGAGGGCAACCTGTGCCGCTGCACCGGGTACGAGAACATCGTGCGCGCCGTACGGCGCGCCGCGCAGGCGGGAGTGAGCGAATGACCGCGCAGACTGAGATACCCGAGGCGAAAACCGCCGAGCTCGGCAAGGCGCGCCTGCGCAAGGAAGACGAGCGCCTCATCACCGGCCAGACCAACTGGACCGACAACATCACGCTGCCCGGGATGCTGCACATCGCGTTCCTCCGCAGCCCGTACGCGCACGCCAGGATCACCTCGGTGGACGTCAGCGCGGCCAGGAACGAGCCGGGGGTGATCGCCGCCTACTCCGGCGCGGACTTCGCCGCCGAGCAGGGCAGCCTGCCCTGCGCCTGGCCGGTCACCCCGGACATCGTGATCCCGGCGCACCCGCCGATGGCGGTGGACGAGGTGCGCTACGTCGGCGAGGCCGTGGCCTGCGTCGTGGCCCGCGACCGCTACGCCGCGGCCGACGCGCTGGCCGCCATCGAAGTCGACTACGAGCAGCTTCCGCCGGTACTCGACATGAGGGCGGCACTGGAGGACGCCTCGCCCAAGGTGCACGAGGCGGGCAACAAGAGCTTCGACTTCGTCTTCCCCCAGGGCGACCTGGACGCGGCCTTCCGCGACGCGCCCGTGGTGATCGAGCGCACGTACCGCCAGCAGCGGCTGATCCCGAGCGCGATGGAGCCGCGTGCGGTGGTCTGCTCGTGCGTGGGCGGAGAGTTCACCCTCTGGTCCGCGACCCAGATCCCGCACGTGCTGCGGGTCATGCTGGCCCTAGTAACCGGCGTCCCTGAGCAGAACATCCGGGTCATCGCGCCCGACGTCGGCGGCGGATTCGGCTCCAAGCTGCAGGTCACGGCCGAAGAGGTGCTGGCCGTGCTGATCGCCCGCAAGCTGGGCCGGCCGGTCAAGTGGACCGAGTCCCGCAGTGAGGGCAACATGACCGTGCACCACGGTCGCGACCAGTGGCAGCGGCTCAGGCTCGCGGCCGACCGGGACGGCAGGATCCGCGGGCTGGACGTGGACCTGCTGGCCGACATGGGCGCCTATCTCATGCTGGTCACGCCCGGTGTCCCGCTGCTCGGCGCGTTCATGTTCCCGGCCATCTACAAGATGGACGCGTACCGGTTCCGGTGCGTGGGCGTCTTCACCACCAAGATGCCCACGGACGCGTACCGGGGCGCTGGGCGGCCCGAAGCTACCTTCGCCATCGAGCGGATGATGGATGAGCTGGCCGTCGAGCTGGGCATGGAGCCGCTCGCTATCCGGGAACGGAACTGGATCAAGCACGAGGAGTTTCCGTTCACCACCGTGGCCGGCCTGACCTACGACTCGGGTAACTACGAGGCGGCTACCGCCCGGGCCAAGGAGTTGTTCGGCTACGACGCGCTGCGCAAGGAGCAGGAACAGCGGCGAGCCAGCAACGATCCGGTTCAGCTCGGCATCGGCATCTCCACGTTCACCGAGATGTGCGGGCTGGCCCCGTCGCGGGTGCTCGGCTCGCTGGCCTACGGCGCAGGCGGCTGGGAGCACGCCTCGATCAGGATGCTGCCCACCGGCAAGGTCGAGGTGGTCACCGGGTCCAGCGCGCACGGCCAGGGGCACGAGACGGCGTGGAGCCAGATCGTCGCCGACCAGCTCGGCGTGCCGTTCGAGGACATCAGGGTGCTGCACGGCGACACCCAGATCTCGCCCAAGGGGATGGACACCTACGGGTCCCGGTCCCTGACGGTCGGCGGGATGGCCCTGGTCTCGGCGTGCGACAAGGTCGTCGAGAAGGCCAAGGTGATCGCGGCCGGGCTGCTCGAGGCCTCGGCCGACGACCTGGAATGGGCGCCCGGGCGGTTCTCGGTCCGCGGCGACCCGGACAAGGGCGTCACGATCGGGGAGATCGCGCTGGCTACCTTCGCCGCGCATAACCTGCCCGACGGCGTCGAGCCAAGCATCGACGCCGAGGCGACCTACGACCCGGACAACTTCTCCTTCCCGCACGGTACCCACCTGTGCGCGACCGAGGTCGACACCGAGACCGGCTTCGTGAAGATCCGCTCGTACGTGTGCGTCGACGACATCGGTGCGGTGGTCAACCCGCTCATTGTCGAGGGCCAGGTGCACGGCGGGCTCGCCCAGGGCATCGCGCAGGCCCTGTACGAGGAGGCGGTCTACGACGACGACGGCAACCTGGTCACCTCCACGCTGGCCGACTACCTGGTCCCGTCGGCCGCCGACCTGCCGTCCTACGTCACCGACCGGACCGAGAGCCGGGCCGCGAACTCGCTCGGCGTCAAGGGCGTCGGCGAGGCGGGTACGATCGCCTCGACCCCGGCGGTGGTCAACGCGATCGTCGACGCGCTGCGGCCGCTGGGCATCAACGACGTCGAGATGCCCTGCACACCGGAACGGGTGTGGCGGGCCATCCAGGACGCCCGGGGCGGCGAGCAGGCCAGCGCGGCCGAGCAGCACGCGGCCCGGCAGAGCGACCAGACCCAGGGCCACAGCCCGCAGGGCATCGGCACCCCAGACCCGACCGGAGGCGCGGCATGATCCCGGCGAAGTTCGATTACGTCCGTCCCGGCTCGCTGGACGAGGCGGTCTCGGCCCTGGCCGGGGGCGGTGACGACGCGAAGGTCATCGCGGGCGGGCAGAGCCTGCTCCCGCTGCTGCGGCTGCGGCTGGCCTACCCGGAGCTGCTGGTCGACGTGGGCGGCCTGGACGAGCTACGCGGCGTCACCGACGCCGGCGACGCTCTGGTCATCGGGGCGCGGACCACGCTCTACGATCTCGTCCGCGATCCGCTCGTGGCCGAGCACGCCGGCATTATCGCGCAGACCGCCAGCGTGGTCGCTGACCCCGCTGTCCGGCACCGGGCCACGCTTGGCGGCGCGCTCGCGCACGCCGATCCGGCCGGCGACCTGCCCGCCGTCGCCCTGGCGCTCGATGCCGCCCTGGTCGTCCGGGGCCCCGGCGGCGAGCGCGAGATCCCCGCGGCGGACTTCTTCGTCGACTACCTGACCACGAGCCTGGCGCCGGACGAAATCCTGACCGCGGTCCGGGTGCCCAAGCTCGGACCGGGCTGGGGCTACCGGTACGAGAAGTTCCACCGGACCGCGCAGGCCTGGGCGACGGTCGGCGTGGCCGCGCTGGTCCGGCGGTCCAACGGGTCCGTCGCCGAGGCCAGGATCGGGCTGACCAACATGGGCCCCACGCCGTTGCGCGCCACGGCCGCGGAAAGCGCCGCGGCCGGAGCCGAAGCCAGCCGGGACGCGCTGCGCGCCGCGGCGGCCAGCGCGGACGAGGGCACGAACCCGCCGGGTGACCTGCACGGGGCACCCGACTACCGGCGGCACCTGGCCCGGGTGCTGACCGGGCGGGCGCTGGCCGCGGCGGCGGGAGCCTGACCTTGGAACCATGACTGAGCAGGGGCAGGAGCGGCTGTCGCTGGCCGAATGGCTGGTGCTGTGCCTGGTCCGCGAGGAGCCGACCTACGGATTGGTCCTTGTCGGGCTGCTGGCTCGCGACGGCAGCCTGGGCCAGGTCTGGTCGGTGCCGAAGGCCGTGGTCTACCGCGCCCTGCAGCGGCTGGAGGTACTCGGCCTGATCCGGACGGTGGGGGAGCAGCGGACCAGCCAGGGGCCGGTCCGCTCGCTCTACCAGGCGACCCCGGCGGGCGAGGCGGCCGCCGCGGCATGGCTCGGCACGCCGGTGCAGCATCCGCGGGACGTCAGGTCCGAGCTCATGGTCAAGCTCGCCCTGCTCGACCGGAGCGGGACCGACTCACGGGACCTGCTGCAGGCCCAGCTGGACCGGCTGCTTCCGGTCGCGGCCGCGCTGGATGATCGCCTGCGTGCCACCACTGGTTTCGAGCACACCCTGGTCCTGTGGCGGCACGAGGCGATGACCGCGACCCTGCGGTTCCTCCAGACCCTGGCCGCGCAAGACGAGGTGCGGACCAGCTAAGGCCGCGGTGTGCGGCGATTCGCCGAGACCTGCGGCGATTCGCCGTGACGCCCGGCGGCGGGCGGGCCATCATGGCGGCTGTGGAACAGCTCACCTTCGGGAACGAGCCCGCGGCCGTCCGGGCCGCCGTGGGCCGGTCCCGGCCCGGGTATGAGATCGAGCGCGAGCTGGCCGCCGCCGGCGCGAGCTGCGTCGCGGGCGTGGACGAGGTGGGCCGCGGCGCCTGGGCCGGACCGGTGACGGTCTGCGCGGTGATCGTCCGGGCGGGTTTCCCGGATCCGCCGGCCGGGCTGACCGATTCCAAGCGGCTCAGCCCGCTGCGCCGGGCCGCGATCGAGGGCCAGCTGCTGAGCTGGGTCGAGGCCTTCGCCATCGGCGAGGCCGGGCCCGCCGAGATCGACGCGGCCGGCATGACCTCCGCGCTGCGCCGCGCGGCGGTCCGCGCCCTGGAGGGCCTGACCGCGCACCCCGACGTGGTGCTCCTCGACGGCGGCCACGACTACATCGGCCGCCCCTGGCCGGTGCGCTGCGCCGTCCAGGCGGACCTGCGGTCGGTATCGGTCGCCGCGGCCTCGGTCATCGCCAAGGTGCACCGGGACCGGCTCATGGCCGGGCTGGGCCACGAGGAGTTCGCGTTCGCGGAGAACGCCGGATACCCCTCGCCCGCGCACCAGGAAGCCCTGGCCGCCCTCGGTCCCACCCCGCATCACCGGCTGTCCTGGTCGTACCTGGACGACCTGCCGCGGTGGCGGCACCTCAAGCGGCCCCGGCCCGATGTCGAGGGCCAGCTGTCCCTGCTATGACCCGCCCAGCCGGATTACCCGCGGGCCGGCTCAGCCGCCCGCGCGGGCTCGGCCGCCGGGTGCCGCGACGAGGCGAGCGACGCGAACACGACGGTGGAGCTGCGATAATGGCCGGTGGCGTAGTCGAAAGCGCCGCCGCAGGTTATCAGGCGCAGCGCGGCGAAGTCGGTCGTGCCGTAAATGGTCTTCGACGGGAACCGGGATTTGCTGTACGCGCGCACGCCCGTGACGCGGAACACGGCCGTGACCCCGTCGGCGAGCGTCACGTCGATGGTGTCGCCCCGGTGCAGGGCGCCGAGGCGGAAGAAGACGGCAGGCCCCTTCTGGCTGTCAACATGGCCCTCGATGACCGACGAGCCGATCTGGCCCGGCGTCGCCGAGTACTTGTACCACGCCGCCCGTCCGGCGCTGGTCCTGATCGACGGCACCTGGACCGTGCCGTCGGCGTTGAGTCCCAGGCTCAGCAGCTTGGAGTCCACGCCGATCGCGGGGATGCGCACCGCCACCGGGACCGAGCGGGCCAGCGACGGCTGCCGGGACGAGCCGCCGATGACCCCTGCCTCCGATAGCCAAGGCTGCGGCGCGTGCACCTGCGAGGCGACCGCGACGCCTACGGTGGCGATGCCGGCCGCGATGAGCAGTACCCCGGCGATCCCGGCCACCCGGGCGCGCAGGCCCGCGGGGACCGGTGGCGCGGGGGCGTACCCCGTCTGCGGCCAGGAAACGACCACGCGGAACCCGGCGATACGCCGCCACGGCGCGTCCGGCAATGTCGCCGTCCCTTCCTCCGCTGATCTACTCCATTAGCCTAATATTCCGGTGGTGAACTGGCCATTGCGCCTCTGCGCCGGCTTCCGCCCGTGACGTCTGAGTCAGACGGCTCTCGTGTTTCCTTACCAATTCCCGGTTTCTGCCGCCGGGAAAGGGAACCAATACGTCATCTGCCCGGCGCAGGAGGAGGGTCCATGAAGGTGCGCGGAGCGACCACGGGCACGCCGTTCGCCGCCAGGCTGACCGCGCTGTGCTGGGGCGCCCTGGCGCTGCTCGCCCCCGTGGCCATCTCGGCGTGCACCTCGTCCTCCTCCACCACGACGCCCACGATCATCTCGCCTACCGTGACCAACACGCCCACCGGGACCGGCACGGCGTCGGCTTCCACCTCGTCGGGCACGTCCGGCAGCACGTCGCCGACCGGCACGCCCGGCGTAGCCTCGGAAACGTCGACCGCTCATCCCGTGGTGACCGTGACGCAAACGATCACCACGACCCCCACTAGCACCGTCCCGTCCGGCGCCCCGGTCACCGGCGGCGGGGGCACGGCCGGATTCCAGGGCACCGCGCTTCTCGTGCTCGGCGCGGGGGCCATCCTGGCCGGCGCCGGGGGCCTGGGGTACCGCAGGTGGCTCGGCCGGCGCCGCTGACGCAACCGCCCAGCCTCATCGCGCTTAGGCTCGGGGGAGCGGCCGGGCGGAGGGAGAGCCGATGGGGCCGGGTGGCGAGGGCCGGGCGCCGGGCCTGTGGGCGCCGCAGCGACGGGCGCTGACCACCGGCCTGGTCCTGACGATCACCTTCGTCGCCTCCGAGGCGCTGGCCGTGGTCACGGTCATGCCCGTGGTCGCCCGCGACCTGGGCGGCCTGCGCCTGTACGGCTGGGTGTTCAGCGGATTCATGCTGGGCAGCGTGGTCGGCATCGTAGCGGCCGGCCGGGAGGCCGACCGGCGGGGGCCCGCGGTGCCGTTCGTGGCGGGGGTCGTGCTGTTCGGCTCGGGGCTGGCCGTGGCGGGCCTGGCTCCGTCCATGGACGTGCTGGTGGCGGGCCGGGTCCTGCAGGGCCTCGGCGCCGGCGCGGTGCCCTCGGTGGCCTACGTCACCATCGGCCGGAGCCTGCCCGATACGCTGCGCGCACGGATGATGGCGGTCCTGTCGACGGCATGGGTCGCGCCGGGGCTGGTCGGCCCGGCGATCAGCGCCGAGGTGGCGCGCTTGTTCGGATGGCGCTGGGTGTTCCTGGGCCTGCTGCCGGTGGTCGCGGTGGCCGGATCGATCGCCGTGCCCGCGCTGATCCGGCTCGGGCCGCCCGCGGCGGCTCAGGCGCGGGAACACCGGCTGACCGACGGCCTGCTCACCGCGGCCGGGGCGACCATGCTGCTGGCCGGCCTCAGCCTCGCGGCCGGGTCCGGCGCGATCCTGCCCGGCCTCGCGCTGATCGCGGGCGGCGGCGTGGCCGGATTGCCCGCGCTCCGCCGGCTGGTCCCGGCCGGTACCCTCACCGGACGCCCCGGGCTGCCCGCCACCATCGCCAGCCGGGGCCTGCTGACGTTCACGTTCTTCGGCGCCGACGCCTACGTGACCCTCGCGCTGACGGCGGTGCGCCACCGCAGCCCGGTCGTGGCCGGGATCGCGGTCACCGGCACCACAGTGGCCTGGACGGCCGGCGCCTGGGTGCAGGCGCGGCTCAGTGACACCTGGGACGGCCGGCGCCTGGTCCGTGCCGGGCTGCTGATCATCCTGGCCGGCATCGCCGGCATGGTTCTGGTGCTGCAGCCGGCCGTGCCGGTGGTCGTGGGCCTGGCGGCCTGGACCGTGGCCGGCCTGGGCATGGGGCTGGCGTACGCCCCGCTGTCGCTGATGATGCTGCGCAACGCGCTGCCCGGGCAGGAAGGCCAGGCCTCGGCGTCGCTGAACCTGGCGGACGTGCTCGGCACCGCGATCGGCATCGGCGTGGGCGGCGCGGCCGTGGCGGCCGCCGCGGACGGCGACTTGCGTCTGGGGATCACCGCCGCCTTCGCGGCCGCCGCCGCGGTGGGCCTGGTCGCGCTGGCCTTCACCGGCCGCCTGCCGGCCGGCCCGGTCTCGGCACCGCCGGCGGACGAACCGGTACCCGCGTATGGGAAGCCGCCGGGCTAGCCGGTGTTCCGGCTGAACACGGGCTGGTAACCGAGCTTCTGACCGGACGCGGTGGGATGGTAGGACGAGCTGATCGCGAAGAGGTCCACCGAGTGCAGCCAGCGGTCCGCGTCGCATATCTCGTGCGGGGCGAACTGGCCGCGGACATCGGCGTACACGATGCCGGGATCGGCCGCCCTGGTCACGGCCGCCTGCAGGGCACTGTCCAGGGCGTCGGCCCCCGAGTTGAGCGCGGTCCTGTCCTGGGTGCTCAGCCCGATGCACGTGCCGGACTTGGACAGGTCATACAGGTCGGGGTAGCCGAGCAGCACGATCCTGGCGCTGGGCGCGCGCTGCCTGATGGCCTGCAGGGTGCTGGTGAGCCTGGCCGGCAGCTGGCTGGTGACGATGGACTTGGCGGCCGTGACGGCGCTCAGGCACGAACTGGTCGACTTGAGCACGCAGGTCTCCATTACGCCGGAGAAGCCCGCGTCGTTACCCCCGATGGTGATGCTGACCAGCGTGGTGGCCGCGCTCAGCGCGGACACCTGGCTGCTGATCACGTCGGAGGTCGTCGCGCCCGCGCAGGCCACCGAGACGAATGAGGCAGGGGAGTTGGCCGCGGCCCACTGCTCCGGGTAGGCATTCGTGCTCCGGTCACAGCTGCCGCTGGAGGAGATGTAGGACCCGGCGCCAAGGCCGGAGCTGTACGAATCACCGAGCGCGACATAGCTGACCGAGGGGGCGGCGTCCGCGGCCGGCATCACGCTCACGGCCGTGACCAGGCCAGCCGTGGTAACTGCAGCTGCCGCGCTGAAGATGACACGGGAAATACGCACAATCACCCCATAGGGACCTGGGAGGGCGGTGATGATGCGCGCGCCCTTTCCTTGTACCACGCGTGAGCGGGGAGATCAATGTAGTAATCAGTGCCCGCGGTTAACCCTCGCTGACTTGCGTCGGCGGTCACAATGCGTATCGGCTTCGCGGGGCTCAGGCCCGTGTCCGGAACATCGGGTCGCCGGCGGTTGTTCTTGCGTCATGATCGAGGGTCGGTTTGCTGAGCTGATTGCCGGGCAGCGGCAAGGAGTACTGGTCACCCTCAGAAAAGACGGGCGGCCACAGCTGTCCAACGTGAACTACGCCTGGTACCCGGAGGAACAGACCATCAGGGTCTCCACCACGGACGACCGGGCCAAGACCGGCAACATGCGCCGTGACCCGCGGGTCAGCTTCCATGTCACCAGCGGTGACTTCTGGTCCTACGTGGTGGTGGACGGGCACGCGGAGCTGTCGGAGGTGGCCCGGGACCCGCACGACGCGGCCGTGGAGGAGCTGGTCGACCTGTACCGCGCGGTGCAGGGCGACCACCCGGACTGGGACGACTACCGGGCGGCGATGGTCCGCGACCGGCGGCTTGTCCTCCGGCTGCGGGCCGAACGGGCCTACGGGATGGTTCACCGCGGCTAACGAAACGCAAGGGGCGGTTGCGCCGGGCAAGACCTGGCTTCCGCTTCGTTGACGGGAGACGCTATGTGCACCATTGGACCGTCGCTGTCCCGCGTAAGCTGGGACGATGCTGCCTGACTCCTTCGGGCGGATCGCTACTGATCTGCGCGTATCGCTCACCGACCGGTGCAACCTGCGGTGCGCGTACTGCATGCCGCCCGAAGGACTCGACTGGCTCCCCACGACCGATCAGCTGACCGACGACGAGGTGGTGCGGCTCGTCAGGATCGGGGTCGAACGGCTCGGCATACGTGAGGTCAGGTTCACCGGCGGCGAGCCGCTGCTGCGCCGCGGGCTGGCCGGCATCGTCGCCCGGACAGCGGCTCTGCGCCCCCGCCCGGAGATCTCGCTGACCACCAACGCCATCGGCCTGGAGCGCACCGCCGGGACGCTGCGCGCCGCCGGGCTCGACCGCGTCAACGTGTCGCTCGACACGCTGCGGCCCGAGACGTTCCGTAAGCTCGCCCGCCGGGACCGGCTGCCTGACGTGCTCGACGGACTGGCCGCCGCGGCCCAGGCCGGCCTGCGCCCGGTCAAGGTCAACGCCGTGCTCATGCGGGACCTGAACGACGACGAGGCGGGCCCGCTTCTCAGGTACTGCCTCGACCGCGGCTACGAGCTGCGGTTCATCGAGCAGATGCCGCTGGACGCCCAGCACGGCTGGAAACGAGCCGAGATGGTGACGGCGGAGGAGATCCTCGCCGCGCTCGGCCGCGAGTTCACCCTCACCCCCGACGACCCGAGGCAGCGCGGATCCGCGCCGGCCGAGGCGTTCCTGGTCGACGGCGGGCCAGCCCGGGTCGGCGTCATCGCGTCGGTCACCCGGCCGTTCTGCGGGACCTGTGACCGGGTCCGGCTGACCGCCGACGGCCAGGTACGGAACTGCCTGTTCGCCCGCTCAGAAAGCGACCTGCGCGGCCCGCTGCGGGCCGGGGCGGATGACGCCGAGCTGGCCGCGGCGTGGCGGCGCGCCGTCGCGGCGAAGCTGCCCGGCCACGGCATCAACGACCCCTCGTTCCTGCAGCCGGACCGTCCGATGTCCGCGATCGGCGGCTGAGGCCGGCACCGTGGCGGCGGCCTGATGCACCGGTGGCGCAGAGCTTGACCGAGGGCCCGCACGCGGTGCACGGCATGGGCCGTGAGCTGGCCGAACCCGACTGGCTCCCGCTCACCGACGACGAGCTGCTCGCAATCCTGGGCCGGAGCGACCCGGGCGGGCTCGGCCGCCAGCCCGCGGTCACCTGGCGCAGCCCGCGGCCGATGTCGGCCGCCGCGCTGGTCAGGCACGGAGACGCGACGGTCTTCGTCAAGCGTCACCACGTCAGCGTCCGCACCCCGGAGCAACTCGCGGCCGAGCACGAGTTCGCCACCCACCTGCGCACGCGAGGGCTGCCGGTCCCGGCCGTGGTGCGGCTGGCAGGCGGTCAAGGCGGCCGCGGCGGCCAAGGGATGCCGTCCGCGCTGCGGCGCGGGGACTTCTGCTACGAGGTGCACCAGGCCGCCGGCGGCATCGACCTGTACCGCGACGCGGTCAGCTGGTCGCCGTACGCCAGCCTGGGACACGCGTACGCGGCGGGCGTGGCGCTGGCCCGCCTGCACCTGGCCGCCGCGGATTTCGCGCGGCCCGCCCGGCCCCCCGCCGTGCTGATGAACTCCTGCCAGGTCATCACCGCGCCGGACCCGCTGGACGAGGCGCGCGCGCTGGTGGCCGCGCGCCCCGCGCTAGCCGCCTACCTGGCCGAACGCCGCTGGCAGGAGGACTTCGCCGAGGTCCTGATCCCGCTGATCGGCCGGGCCGCGCCGGAGCTGGCCGCGCTGCGCCCGCAGTGGGCGCACGGCGACTGGCATCCGTCCAACCTCACCTGGACCTCGGCCGCGCCTGACGCCCGGGTCGCCGGGATCTTCGACTTCGGCCTGGCCAACAGGACCTTCGCCGTGCACGACCTGGCCCTGGCGCTCGAGCGCGCCGTGGTGAGCTGGCTCGACCTGCCGGAGACCGGCACGGCCAGTGCCGACCTGGCCGCCGCCGCCGTCCTCCTGGACGGCTATCAGACGGTCCGGCCGCTGACCAGGGCCGAAGCCATCGCGCTGCCGCTGGTGCTACCCGTCGTGCACGTCGAGTACGCGCTGTCCGAAGCGGACTACTTCACCAGCGTGGCCATCTCCGGGGGCAACGCCGACCTGGCCTACGAGTACCTGATCGGGCACGCCCGGTGGTTCGGCCAGCCGGCGGGCGCCGCCCTGCTCCGCTTTCTCAGCGATTACTGTGCCCATTTACCGGGCGTCGTCGGGACGGTAGGCCGGCCCGTGCGCGTCGTCGCAGTGCTGCTCCTGGCTGAGCCGGATCAGCCCGGGCGCGGTCGGCAGGCCGGCGTGGTCGACCTGGAGGGTGGCGTGGGTGATGCCGTACTCACGGCTCAGGTAGGTCTCCAGGTCGGCGCGGACCGCGTGGCAGTCCTCGCCCGGGGCGACGAGCACATGCGCGGAGGCCGCGGGCATCCCCGAGGTGATCTCCCAGATGTGCAGGTCGTGGACCTCGGCGACGTGCGGGCGGCTGGCCATCGCCGCGCCCACCGCCGCCGGGTCGAGCCTGGCCGGCGCCGCCTCGAGGAAGATCCGCCCGGATTCCCTGATCAGCCCGGCCCCCGCGTACAGCATCAGCACGACCACGACCAGCGTGGCGATCGCGTCCGCCCGGTTGAACCCGGTCAGCAGGATGACGACGCCAGCTACGGCGGTCGCCGCGAACGCGTACAGGTCGGTGACGATGTGCTGGAACGCCCCGGCGACGTTGAGGCTCCGCGGGGCGCCGCGACCGCCACCCGCCCGGGAGATCATCAGCGTGGCCGCCAGGTTGACCGCGACCCCGGCCAGGGCGACGGCGAGCACCGTGCCGCCGGCCACCTCGGGCGGCGTCACCAGGTGCCGGATCGCGGTGTAGCCCAGCCACGCCGCGAGCAGCACGAGCGTGATGCCGTTGGCCTGCGCGGACAGGATCTCGGCCCGCTTGAGGCCGTAGGTGTACCCGCCGGCCGGGGGCCGGGCGGCCAGCCGCGCGGTGATCAGCACGAGCCCGATCGACGCCGCGTCGGTGAGCATGTGCGCCGCGTCGGAGATCAGCGCGAGCGAGTGCGCGGCCAGCCCCGCGACGACCTCGCCGGCCATGAACGCGAGGATCAGCGCCAGGGCAGCCGACAGCCACCTGGCGTCGTTTCCTGGCGCCGGGCCATGCGCATGCCGGTCACTTCCCGCCACCATCTGACGATATCTTCACCGATCAGGGACTGGTACAGCACCGCTGGAGGCGACGTGGGAGCACTGAACGGCCAGGGTGCCCTGGTGACGGGCGGGTCACGGGGGATAGGCCGGGCGATCGTGAAACGGCTGGCGGCTGACGGAGCCGCGGTGGTGTTCAGCTACCTGCAGAACGAGGCCGCCGCGCGAGAGGTGGTCAGCGAGGTGACCGAGGACGGCGGCCGGGCCATCGCGGTTCAGGCCGACCAGGGCAGCCTGGATGACCTGCGGCGGCTGACCGGGCAGGCCGGGGAGCACCTGGACGCGCTCGACATCGTGGTCATCAACGCGGCCGGCTGCCCGGCGGTGCTGATCGACGACATGACGGAGGACGCCTACGACCGGTACATGGCGGTGCACGCCAAGGGACCGTTCTTCCTTATCCAGCACGCGGGTCGCGCGCTGCGCGACGGCGGCCGGATCATCGCCATCTCCACCCTCAACACCAGGCTCCACCCGCCCGGAGGGGCGCTGTACACCGGGGCCAAGGGCGCGCTGGAGAACTTCACGAAGGTGGCGGCGATCGAGCTGGGCCGCCGCGGGATCACCGCGAACGTGGTGTCGCCGGGCGCGACCGACACCGAGATGCTGCGGGCCGCCAACCCCGGTGCGACGTTCGAGGACACGGTGGCCAGGACCGCGCTGCGGCGGCTCGGCCAGCCGGGGGACATCGCGGCCGTGGTGGCGTTCCTGGCCGGCCCGGACTCCGGCTGGATCAGCGGCCAGAACCTGGCCGCCGACGGAGGGCTGCTCCCCTGACCGCCCTAAGCTGGGACCCATGAGCACCATGGACGATTGGACGGCCGCGGTCTGCGCGGATCTCGGGCTCGACGCCAGCGCCGCCGACCTTCGGGCCGTGCTCGACCTCACCCGCGACGTCGCGCACGGCGTGGCCCGGCCCGCCGCGCCCCTCACCGCCTACCTGGTCGGGGTGGCGGTCGGCCGCGGCCTGAGCCTGCCAGATGCGGCCGGGCGGGTCTCGGCCCTCGCGGCCGGCTGGGAGGCCGACAAGCAGTAAGGGGCCGAACGGGCCTGGCAGACGCCCTGGCGATCCCTTCCTGCCTGGGCTGGATCCGGCGCGTGCGCGGCGCGGTTACCGGACTCTTACAGATCCCGTCACTCCCGGCGCCCGGCGGTCCGCCTCCCCTAAGACGGTGTCACGGGGCGGGCGCAGACGAGCGAAGGGCGGTCGATGACTCTGCAATCCGGGCGGGACGGCGAATCCACGCCGGACGGCGAATCTCGCGGCGCCGGACGGGATCCGCGTCCGACCAGACGCGGCGTGCTGCTGGGGGTGGGCCTGGTCGGCCTGGGCGGGGTCCTGGCCGGCTGCAGTACCGCGGCGGTGCCCTACGACGCCAACGAAGCGGGCGTACCGCCGAACGGCCCGGCGCCGGGCGCCATGCCGAGCTCGGGCGCGATGACAAGCCCCGCCGCGCCAGGTTCGGACGCCATGTCGTCCAGCCCTTCCCCGCGCGGCGGCCAGGCCAGGAAGAAGGCCAAGCCCAAGCCGAAGGGCACCGTGCTGGGTGCCGCCAGCGATATCCCGGTCGGCGGCGGTGCGATCTACACCGCGGCCAAGGTCGTGGTAACCCAGCCGGCCAGCGGCCAGTACAAGGGGTTCAGCGCGGTGTGCACGCACGTGGGCTGCCTGGTGAACAAGGTGACCAGCGGGACCATTGACTGTCCGTGCCACGGCAGCGAATTCAAGATCACCAACGGGGCCGTGGTGGCAGGGCCGGCACCGTCACCGCTGCCGGCCCGGCAGATCAAGATCGTGGACGACCAGGTCATCCTGCTCTGATGCTCCTCGGCTCGCGCCTAGGATGTCGGGTGTGGGCTCCCTGATGCTGCTTGATACCGCGTCGCTGTACTACCGCGCCTTCTTCGGTGTGCCGGAGACCGTCCGGGCTCCGGACGGCACCCCGGTCAACGCGATACGCGGGCTGCTCGACATGATCAGCCGGCTGGTCCGGGCCAGGCACCCCGCCCGGCTGGTCGCGTGCCTGGACGCGGACTGGCGGCCGGCCTTCCGCGTCGCGGCGGTGCCCTCGTACAAGGCGCACCGGCTCGCCGCGAACGGCACGTCGGAGGAAACTCCGCCCGGCCTCTCCCCGCAGATCCCGGTCATCGAAGAGGTGCTCAGGGTGGCAGGGCTGGCCCTGGCCGGCGCGCCCGGGTACGAGGCGGACGACGTGATGGGCACGCTGGCGGCCCGTTCCGACGGCCCGGTGGACGTGGTCACCGGCGACCGGGACCTGTTCCAGCTGGTCGACGACGAGCGCGGGGTACGGATCATCTACACCGTGCGCGGCCTGCAGAACATGGACGTGATCGACGAGGCGGCGGTGTCCGCGAAGTACGGCATCCCCGGCCGCGGCTACGCCGACTTCGCCGCGCTGCGCGGCGACCCGAGCGACGGGCTGCCCGGGGTGCCGGGCGTGGGGGAGAAGACCGCGGCCGCGCTGATCCGCACGTTCGGCAGCATCGAGGGGATCACCGCGGCGCTGGACGCCGGCCACGGCGGGTTCCCCCGCGGCAGCCGGGACAAGCTGGAGAAGGCCCGGGAGTACCTGGACGTAGCCTTGTCCGTGGTCAAGGTGGCCGACGACGCCCCGCTGCCTGACCTCGACGGGAGGCTGCCCGCGGTGCCGGCTGACGCGGACCGGCTGCGCGAGCTCGGCGAGCGCTGGGGCCTCGGCTCCTCGCTGGGCCGGTTCGTCACCGCCGTGTCCCCGTCTTAAGGCCGGGGGCCTAGCATCTATGTCGTGACGACGGACGAACTGTATCCCGCGGAGCGCCTCGGTCAGGTGCGCGAGGCGGTCGGCGCGGCCGGGCTGGACGCCGTGCTGCTGACCCCGGGCCCGGACCTGAGGTACGTCATCGGCTACGACGCCAAGCAGCTCGAGCGGCTGACCTGCCTGGCCATCCCCGCTGACGGCGAGCCCGCGCTGTTCGTGCCGCGGCTGGAGCTGGCCGCGGCACAGGCCTCCCCGGCCGGCTCGCTCGGCCTGGAGATGATCCCCTGGGAGGAGACCGACGACCCGTTCGCGCTGGTCGCGGACTTGCTCGGCCCGGTCGCCACGGTCGGGCTCTCCGACCGGATGTGGGCGCTGTCCGTGCTGAAGTTCCGCGACGCGCTGCCCGGCGCGCACCTGGCGCTAGCCGGGCGCGCGCTGCGCACGCTGCGGATCTCCAAGACCCCGGCCGAGGTCGCGGCCCTGCGAGAGGCCGGCGCCGCCATCGACCGGGTGCACGCCCGTGTCCCCGGCTGGCTGCGGCCCGGGCTGACCGAGCGGGCCGTGGGTTCGGTGATCACCGAGGCCATCCTGGCCGAAGGGCACGCCACCGTGGACTTCGTGATCGTCGGTTCCGGCCCGAACGCCGCCAGCCCGCATCATGAGGTCTCCGACCGCGTGCTGGCCGCCGGGGACGTCGTGGTGGTCGACATCGGCGGCACGATGCCGTCCGGGTACTGCTCGGACA
>Ga0207678_10000550_pt1 | contig 34309 bp, 27 predicted proteins | sample KBSC63metaG_FD_184319 | JGI IMG/M metagenome (GOLD analysis project Ga0207678, IMG submission 184319) | Corn rhizosphere microbial communities from Kellogg Biological Station, Michigan, USA - KBS C6-3 metaG (SPAdes) (version 2) | ecosystem: Host-associated > Plants > Roots > Rhizosphere > Soil ... | reverse complement strand
GCGGGGCCGAATGACTTGGTGCTCTGTCTGCTTTCAGGCGGCGCATCGGCGATCTGGTCGGCGCCTGCGGCCGGCGTCAGTTTCGAAGCCAAACAGGCGCTGACCAAGCAGCTTCTGAAATCCGGCGCACCGATCTCGGAAATGAATTCGGTGCGCAAACATCTTTCCGAAATCAAAGGCGGCAAGCTTGCGGCGGCGGTCTATCCGGCACGTCTGCTGACACTCGCCATTTCCGACGTGCCCGGCGACAATCCTGATGAGATCGGCTCCGGGCCGACGGTCGCCGACCGCGCCACGCTCGCCGATGCGCGTGCCGTTCTCGCCAAGTGGAAAATCACGCCGGCTGCGGAAATCGCGCGAGCCCTTGAAGACCCGCGAAATGAAACGCTCAAAGCGGGTGACGCGAGGCTTGCAAATTCGAGCTACGAAATCGTCGCCGCTCCGACCGCCTCTCTCGAAGCCGCCGCGCAGACCGCCCGCGGCCTCGGCTACCGTGTCGTCATCCTTGGCGACGCGCTCGAGGGGGAGGCCCGCGACGTTGCTCGCGCTCACGCGGCAATGGCGCTCGAGGCAAAGCGCAACGGCGAGAAGGTTGCGATCATGTCGGGTGGCGAGTTGACCGTGACGGTGCGCGGCAACGGTTCCGGTGGTCCGAACCAGGAATATGCGCTTGGCCTTGCCATCGTGCTCGACGCGGCGCCGGGAATTTCCGGCCTTGCCGGTGATACTGATGGCATCGACGGTGGCGGCGGCAATCCGGGCGATCCGGCAGGCGCAATGGTCTTTGCCGATACCCTGGCGCGCGCCAGGGCGGTTAATCTCAATGCCGCCAATTTCCTGGAGAACAACGACTCGACGGGTTTCTTTCGCCCCCTCGGCGATCTCATTCTTTGCGGTCCGACACAGACCAACGTCAACGATTTCCGGGTCATCCTCATCGATCCGTAAAGCGGTTCGGCGGCGCCTCTTTGTCCCAAACGCCTAACCTGCAGACCGGGAGGCCACGCTTGCAGCTCAGCTTCTTTCCGCGCGCGATTGCCCACACGATCGTAACTGCGCTGAGCTTCATTCTGTTCGCCGGTCTGGCGCATGCCGACTTGAAGCTTTGCAACGCCACCTCTAGCCGGGTCGGCGTGGCAATCGGTTACCAGGACAAATCGGGCTGGGCGACCGAAGGCTGGTGGAATATCGCATCCCAGACGTGCGAAACCCTGCTCAAGGGTGCGCTCCCGAGCCGCTTCGTCTATGTCCATGCGGTCGACTATGATCGCGGCGGCGAATGGGGCGGCAAGAACGACATGTGTACAATGGAAAAGTCCTTTGCCATCCGGGGGGTTCAGGAATGCGCAAATCGCGGATATAAGCGCACGGGATTTTTCGAAGTGGACACCGGCGAGGCGAAGGAATGGACCATCCGCCTCACTGATCCTGCGGGGCAAGGAAAAACGGATAAATGAGACGTAACCGGCGGGTCAAGATCGTAGCGACGCTCGGACCCGCGTCAGCCGCCCCGGAAATGATCGAGCGTCTCTTTATTGCCGGCGTTGACGTCTTCCGCATCAACCTCAGCCATTCGACGCACGATGGGGCCAAAGCGCTCTACAACGCCGTGCGTGCCTGCGCGGCGCGCCATCGCCATCCGATCGGTATTCTCGCCGATCTGCAGGGCCCGAAGTTCCGCATCGGCAATTTCGATGCCGGGCGCGTCAAGGTTACGGCCGGCTCAATCTTCAAGTTCGACCGCGACGAGACACTCGGCACCGGCGAACGCGTTTTTCTGCCCCACACCCAGATTTTCGAAGCGATCAAGCCGGGGCACTCGCTCGTGCTGGATGACGGCAAGCTCAGGATGCGCGTCATCGAGACGTCTCCGGTCCAGATCCACGCCGAGGTGACGACGGGCGGCTTGCTGGCCAGCCGCAAGGGTATTTCGATGCCCGACACGCTGCTGCCGATCAGTCCGCTCACCGAAAAGGACAAGGCTGACCTCGTCCACGCCCTGAAGCTCGGCGTCGACTGGGTGGCGCTGTCGTTCGTGCAGCGCGCCGAAGACGTCCATGAAGTTCGCAAGCTGATCGGCTCGCGTGCCGCGATCGTCTCAAAAATTGAGAAACCATCGGCGGTGGCGGATCTCGAGGATGTCATTGCGGCTTCCGACGCCATCATGGTAGCGCGCGGCGACCTAGGTGTCGAAATGCCGGTCGAAAAGGTGCCCGGGCTGCAGAAGAAGATCACGCGCCTCGCCCGCGCGGCCGGCAAGCCTGTGATCATCGCGACGCAGATGCTGGAAAGCATGATCTCGTCGCCGATGCCGACGCGCGCCGAGGTTTCCGACGTTGCGACCGCCGTGTTCGACGGCGCCGACGCGATCATGCTGTCGGCGGAAAGCGCCGTCGGGCAATACCCGGTCGAGGCGATCCAGATGATGGACAAGATCGCGATCGAGGTGGAGCAGGATCCCGTCTACGAGCCGATGTTGCACGCGACGCAAACCGAGCCGCAGCCGACCGGCGCCGACGCGATTGCCGCTGCCGCCTCAGCCATTGCCGGCACGGTCAAGCTCGGCGCCATCGTCTGCTACACGGCGACCGGCTCGACAGTTTTGCGCGTCACGCGCGAGCGGCCAGGTATCCCCGTAATCGGCTTGACGCCAATCGAGTCGACGGCCAGGCGGCTATCGCTCGTCTGGGGTGTGCAAACAATTCTCACGGGCGATCCTGAGAACTCGTCGCACATGGTGCGCAAAGCCTGCCGCATCGCGTTCGAGGAAGGCCTCGTCAAGGCGCGCGACGGATTGGTCGTTATCGCCGGCATTCCGCTCGGTAGCCCAGGCGCGACGAACATGGTTCGCATCGCGTTCATCGACGAGCGCGGCGCGCCGATCGCGGAAGAGGTCTAGCTAGCGCCGACCGGGTTGCGGTGGCTGACCTGCGCCACCAAGTTGTTTGCGATGGGCGACTACCACGGCACAATGACCTATGAGCCGCTCAATACGCTGAAGAGCGTTGCGGACGACGTGTGGATCGTTGACGGGCCAGTCATCCGCTTCGGCATGCCTTGGCCGAAGATTCCATTCCCGACGCGAATGACGATCATCAGGATCGGAAAATCTGATCTCTTCGTTCATTCGCCAACCCGTCTGACGGAAGATCTCAAGACCGAAATCGGCAAGCTCGGGCAACCGCGCTGGCTCATCGCGCCGAACCGCATCCATTACTGGTGGACGCCCGTGTGGAAGGCGGCCTTCCCCGAGGCGGAGGTTTATCTGGCGCCGCGCGTCAAAGAGCAGGCGGGCGACCGCATCGATTTTCCCTATTCCGATTTGGATCGCGAGCGCGGCTATCCTTGGGACGCGCAAATCGCAACGCTTCCGGTCACCGGCAATTACATGACGGAAGTCGTGTTCCTGCATCGGCCGAGCCGGACGCTGCTCGTCGCCGACCTGATCGAGAACTTCGAGCCGGACAAAATTCCGTTTTGGATGCGCTGGCTGGTGTGGTTCGGCGGATGTCTCGATCCCAACGGCGGCACGCCCCGCGACATGCGATTGACATTCGCAAAGCAAAAGTCGCGGTTCCGAACGGCGGTTGAGACGATGATTGCTTGGAACCCTGAGCGCATCATCCTCGCGCATGGGCGCTGGTACGACAAAGACAGCGCGCGGGAACTTCGCCGCGCTTTTCGTTGGGTGTTGAACTAGAGGGCGTCGAGTCCACGCCTCGTTATTGGGGCGGCGCGTCAATGACTTTGGCACCTCTGTCCTTCAGCTCCTTGAGAGCGTCAGCTACAGCAGCCTCGCCATCGGTCCTGGTACGGACAGGATAGCTTCCGATGACATCACCGTTTTCATCGGTGACGATTGCTAGAAATGGAAAGTCATCCTCGTCGCTATCGATCACTGTGCCGGTATAGGTAGGCATTGCGTCCTCCTGTTTTGCGCCAAGCATAACAGAGGGTTTGCGACTTGCCGATTGGCCGTTTGCAGCTCCAAATTTCCGACTGACATTAACCTCGGATGGAAAAAATCGGCGGCGGTGGCGGGATGACCCAGAACGCGGTGGTGGCCGCACCGGGAAGGGCTTCTAAATCCCCTGCCCTTCGATCTCTTTGCGCAGCTTATCGCGCGCCGTCTCGCCGCCTTCGATGTTGGGATGAACTTTCAAGAGCCGATCGTAGGCCTTCAGCGCCGCCTTCTTTTCACCGATGAGCGTCAAAATCTTCGCAGTCGCATCGAGCGCCCGGAAATGATTGGGGTCGAGCGCCAGGGCACGGCGCAGATCGCCGAGTGCCGCCTGATAATTCTGCAGCCTATATTCGATGTAGGCGCGATGGCTCCAGGCCTCCGCATAGTCGGGCGCAAGGTCCACCGCCGCGTCTAGGAACGGCAAGGCTTTTTCGCTTTCATTGCGGGACGAAAACATTTCGCCGCGATCAATCAGCAGATTGACCGTATCGCCGCCGTTGAGCCGCCATAGCCGTTCGATAGCGGCGCCGATGTCACCCGCTTGGCGGTGGTCGCCGGTCGTCGCCAGGAAGGCATAGAGATTATCCAGGGTCCTGGCCGCCGCTTCGGGCGTTTGCGGCCAGGGCATGCCCATCATGCCGGGATCGCCCCTTTGCTCGGCTGACGCCCCAGGTGCGGGCGCGATGGGTGGTTTCGTGGCCCTTGGGGCCTGCTGCGTCGGAGGCGCGAAATCCCGCGGCGGTGGCGCGGGCGCTTCAGAAGCAGGCGGTTCGGTTTTGAGAAGTTCGTCGTCGGCCGCAGCCTGGGTCACGCCGCCGGCCAGGATCAAAAGAATAAAAAGAATTCGGGCGTGCGAAATCATTCCCTGAACCTAGTCGAGGGTCGGGGGGAGGGTCAAAAAGAGTCTCGTGAATTCGCCGTAAGGTCGCAAGTCGCGACGACCTCAGCCCTGCCGCGCCTTGAAACGGCGATGCGTCTTGTTGATCACGTAGACCCGCCCCTTGCGGCGCACGACGCGATTGTCGCGGTGCCGTGAGCGTAGGGACTTCAAGGAGTTTCTAACTTTCATAACGACACCGGTTAAATGATGGTGGGCACTACAGGGATCGAACCTGTGACCCCTACCATGTCAAGGTAGTGCTCTACCGCTGAGCTAAGTGCCCGAAGAAGCGAGCTTCTAGAGGGATAGAGACCCGCCGGTCAAGCCCTGGCAGCGGGGCAAATCGGCCGGGTCGGACTTTTGACCAATTTTACGCCGCAAGCAGGCGATCAACCTCTCGCACCAAATCCTTGAGGTGGAAGGGCTTCGACAGTACGCGGGCGTCCTTCGGCGGCTGATTTTCACTGTTGAGAACGACCGCGGCGAAGCCGGTGATGAACATGATCTTCAGATCGGGGTCGATCTCACTCGCGCGCCTGGCAAGCTCAATCCCGTCCATTTTCGGCATCACGATGTCTGTCAAAAGTAGCGTGAAGGGCTCGCGCTTCAGCCGTTCGTAGGCGTCCTCACCGTTCTCGAAGGCAACAACGTCGTAATTGGCCTTCTCGAGCGCCTTGACGAGGAAGCCGCGCATAGAGTCGTCGTCCTCGGCGAGCAGGATGCGGTGTAGTGGCAGGCTTGAGGGCTTAGCGGTCATGACAACTCTGTTATGCGAACTTCAACGATGAGCGATAGTCGATAATTCGTCTGGCGCAAACTTGGCCTGACTTTGGTAAATGGAGCATGAAGCTGTGGAAAGAACTTGGTAGGGCGCGCTGCGACGTCCCCTTCAGACGCTCGCGCGGAACTCTTATACACGGACACGGCGCACAGGTTGAAGTCTCTCGTGGACTTCAACAACATGCGTTGGCAAAGTAATGACCTGAAACCCTATTTCGCTGCGGACATCCGCAAGAGGCAATAAGCGCAGATGCATGTCGTCCACTCTCATAGCGTGCCAGCGGCCTTTTTTCCACCATTTGACGTGCTGTCGCCGCGCACCCAGAGCGCGCCGTTCGTTTTTTGCTCGCCGCATTCCGGCCGCCATTATCCACCCGAGTTCCTTGCTCTTTCGCGGCTCGATCCAAAAACCCTTCGCCGTTCAGAGGATTGCTTCGTCGATCTTTTGTTCCAACCGGTCGCGAAGCTCGGCGCTCCGCTGATTAGCGCGCGTTTTCCCCGCGCCTACCTCGACCTCAACCGCGAGCCCTACGAGCTCGATCCGGAACTCGTCGACGAGCCGTTGCCGGCGCACGCCAACACGCAGTCGATCCGCGTCGCCGGCGGCCTCGGAACGGTCGCTAGAATTGTTGCAGATGGCGAAGAGATCTATTCCGACCGGCTGAGCCTGGAGAGCGTGCTCGCCCGGATCGAACAACTCTACTTTCCGTTTCATGCCGAACTATCGCGGCTCGTGGCGACGACGCGCGAAGCCTTTGGTTATGCAGTACTGATCGACTGCCATTCGATGCCGTCGTCGACAATGGCGCCGGGCGGCGCACAACGGCCGGACGTCGTTATCGGGGATCGTTTCGGCGCCTCAGCCGATCCGCGTCTGACGCTGCTCATTCGGGACGAATTTCAGCATCGCGGCTTCAAGGTTCAGCTCAACCGTCCGTACGCGGGCGGTTATATCACCGAGCATCACGGCCGGCCGGCACGCGGTACGCATGCCGTACAGCTCGAGATCAATCGCGGGCTTTATATGAACGAACTGACGTTCCAACAGAGCGCCGGCTACGTGGCGCTTGAGAAAGCGATCGCGGAGATCGCGGAACACCTTTTCGAAGCGGTGCCTGCTCTTCTCGATTATCGCACCGCGGCGGAATAATATGCCTAATGGGCTGAGCCGCTGCCGCTATCGGCTTCTCGCATAAGTCGAAAAGAAAAAAGGCCGTTCGTTACCGAACGGCCCAAGTCTAGGGAGGAAACGCCCAAGAAGGGCTGCGAAGCGCGAGCCAAGGCCCGCATATCGCACTGCAAAAATTAAAGCTGCAGCGCATCATCAGCAAATGCGATTTATGCACGGCTGTGCCGCCGAAAATGCGCACCTCGAGATTTTGCCAGCAAACGCAGGCTCGGAAACGCGTCGGACCGGGCGCGAATGCGACAATACGCATGCGCGGTCGCAAATAAAAAAGGCCGTTCGAATCCGAACGGCCCAAGTCTAGGGAGGAAACGCCCAAATTGGGCAGCGATTGCGAAGAAGCGTGTCAGCGCAATCGCAACATAAGGATGGGCTGCTTCGGCAACCCTCGCAATCTCCACGAGTACTAGTGTCTCACATTGCCAGATAGATGTATCTAGCGCGCCACAACTTAGGTTACTGAGATACATCTACTAAACGTTGTTACGTTGCAAAGTAGAAGTGCAGACTTCGAGTAGAAGTTTAGGTCAATCATTTGAAATCGCAGGGTGAGCACGTGCCGGGACCTTCGCCCGCAACTAATTTAGACGACATCGGGCGCGTCGCGCATGAACTGGCTAATCTTTCGGGGCCGGTAATCCTGAAACACTTCCGCACAGCGATGCCTGTGGAAAACAAGGCGGGCGGCGGGGCCTTCGATCCCGTCACGATAGCCGATCGCGGCGCCGAGAAGGCGATCGTCGAAGAACTTGCGACGCGATTCCCGGATCACGGCATTGTCGGCGAAGAATTCGGCACCAAAGCCGGTTCGAGTTCCTTCCAATGGGTCATCGATCCGATCGACGGCACGCGCTCTTTCATCATGGGATCGCCGCTCTGGGGCACGTTGATCGGTGTGCTGAAGGACGGCGTGCCGTATTTCGGGCTGATGGACCAGCCGTTCACCGGCGAGCGGTTCTGGTCCGGAGACCAAGCTAGCTATCACAGCGTGCGCGGTGGCCAGCCCGTCGCGATGAAGTCGAGATCCTGCACCCGCATCGAAGACGCCATTTTGACCTCTACGCATCCGGACCTCTTCGAAGGCGAACGCGCCGCCGTCCTTGCTCACTTGAAATCCGTGGCGCGACTGACCCGTTACGGCGGCGACTGCTACAGCTATTGCCTATTGGCGGCGGGCCACGTCGATCTCATCATCGAGAGCGACTTGAAGCCCTACGACATCGTCGCTTTGATTCCGATCATCGAACGTGCCGGTGGCCGCGTCACGACCTGGGACGGATCGGATGCTTCCAGCGGCGGCGATATCATCGCGGCCGGCGATCCCAGGCTGCTTGAGGCCGCCCTAAAGCTGATCAACCGACGCTAGGCGCCGTCGAACGGTGCATGCCAATTCGAGGCATAAAGATCGAATGAATCCGTCGAAACGCATTGACCAGCTGATCGCAGGAATCACAGACTGGCGTGGCAAAACGTTCGCCAGCATTCGCAAGAGCATCCTCGAGGCCGACCGGGAGATAATCGAGGAATGGAAGTGGATGGGAAGCCCGGTGTGGTCTCGCGACGGAATAATCGCGGTCGCGAACGCCCACAAAGGGAAGGTGAAGCTCACCTTTGCCTACGGCGCCAGGCTTCCAGATCCTGACAAGCTCTTCAACGCGGGTCTCGAAGGCAACCAGAGACGAGCGATCGATTTTTTCGAGGGTGATAAGGTCAATGGGCGTGCTTTAAAAAATCTCGTCCGTGCCGCTGTTGATTACAATCAGCTTAAATTGAAGAAGAAGACGAAAGCGCCTGCGGGCACTCGAGCGAATGTAGGCAAAAGTAAAAAGGCCTGAAGCGATAGCTTTGTCTCGTTGACGCTAGCGCCTCGGGCATCCTTCCGAGTCCTTGGCCCTGGATGGCCGGGCCAAGCCCCGGCCATGGAGCGGAAACTAGGCCTGGGCGGATGAAGGAATATCGACGCCCATATAGGCGTCGAAGGCAGCCCAGAACTGCTGCCGTATCGAGTCCGTTTCCTGAAGTATTTCGTGACGCGAGCCCGGCATAAGAATGTGGCCGCCGACTTTGAGATCGACTGCGAAATCCTCGATCGCCTGATCCGAGACCACCCGGTCGGCACCCGCCGCGAAAAGGATCATCGGCACACAAACATATTTCGGATAACCGGGCCGCGACAGCATCGCCGAGCTTCTGAGCGCCGCCCTGAGCCAGCCGACGGTCGGCGAACCCAGCGCCAATTCCGGCGCCGCCTCGATGATCGCCTTATTGCGCGACCATCGCACGTGGTCGGTGGTCAGCCTGTTGGTTTCAAAATCGGCAAAGTCGTCGGGCTCATTGTTGCCGCCCCAGACGTAGGCCGCGGCGAACCCGAAAAGGCTCCCGAGCGCCGCGTAGGCGCGTGCAGCCGGACGATTCACGCCGAGCATATTTTCGTGGATCGCGATCATCGGCGACAAAAGAACCATCCGTGCGAAGGGGCTCGCTTCATCCTGAGCGTTGCGCAAAAGAATGTGACCGCCGAGCGAATGTCCCATGCCGATGTAGGGCTCCGGCAGCGCCGGTCGTACGACCTCGTCAATGAAGATCGCCAAGTCACGATCGTATTCGGTGAAAGCGACGACGTGGCCTTTGCGCGGGTTCGACAGCATCCGTTCGGACCCGCCCTGGCCTCTGAGGTCGAAAATGGCGACGGCGAAGCCTCGCCGGCGAAGATCGGCAATCACCTCGAAATACTTTTCGATGAATTCGCCACGCCCGGGCACGATGCAGACCGTGCCGCGCGCCGGTCCCCTCGTCGGTTCCCACAACGCGGAACGAAGCTTCAGACCGTCATAGCCCTCGAAATCCGAGACTATGCCGCCGCTTGGAATGGGATTGATCGAGAGCGACACGAGTTGCATTGCGATCTCTGGCGAATTGGGCAGGCGGCGACGCGGAACCATAATTCCAACTTATCATAGCGGGGCCCGGCATTCGTGCCGACCCACTTGAAGCAGCTTTTTGCGCTTCCTACGTGTGGTGTGCGGTTGCCGCTTAGGGACCGCATCAGAAGGCGCCGACCCAGTCGGGCCGGTGCTCATGTCGCTTCTTATGGAGGATATGTCATGCGACACATTGAATTTGCCCCCTTCTATCGTTCAGCGATCGGTTTCGACCGCCTGTTCAACATGCTCGATCAGGCAACGGGTTTCGACAACGAGTCGACCTATCCGCCTTACAATATCGAGCGTACCGGCGAAAACGCCTATCGCATCACGCTGGCGGTCGCGGGCTTCACGTCCGAAGACCTCAAGCTTGAGGTCAAGGAGCAGACGCTTACGGTCTCCGGCGAAAAGGCCGCCGAGACGAGTGAGAAGACCTACCTGCATCGCGGCATCGCAGCTCGCGCCTTCGAGCGCCGTTATCAGCTTGCCGACCACGTCGACGTGACAGGCGCCAACTTCGAGAATGGACTGCTGCACATCGATCTCGTTCGCAATGTCCCGGAAAGCAAAAAGCCGCGCTCGATTGCGATCGGCACCGGCGACAGCGCCAAGCAGCTTGAGGCGAAGGCCGCTTAAGGAAGCCGCCTGAACTTCGATTTCGCGAATTCAGGACCTGCCGGGCAGCCACGCGAGAGTATGGCTGCCCGTTTTTGCGGCCTTTCCGGCGGCAAGAAATTTTGTTGCGCCTCACTCATCTGTGGGTTGCCGAATGCGATAGCGGCGCAGCCCGTACGTTACCGCTTGTGCCACAGTTGCAAATCTGTAGAATTTGCGAGATAGGTCAATACTGCTGTCCTTTATGCTCCTGAAAACGGAGCTGCAGCAGGACCGACGAAACCGCTGACGGCTGGGTCGGTTGCGTGGGAGAGATCATTTGAGTGAACAGGGGATTTTCGGGCTGATGCCCCGCCGTTTCGTGGGTGCCGGACGCGCGTCGGCGGCCGAAACGGCAAAAGTCCGAAGCGTCGACCGATCCGCCACGCCAACGGCGGGTTCGGGTGACACGCCGCGTAGAAGCGGCTGAGAGCGCCGACAACCGGTCGCGCTAGGAAATTCGGAAGATTTGGGATGAGGCCTAAAATGGCCACACGAGGCTAGAGATGAGCGAAGGTTACTTGCCCTTGCTGGAAGACGAAGCCGGCACACCAGGCCGTCCGGCGGCGGAAGGTCTTTTCGACCCCGCACGCGAACAGGACGCTTGCGGCGTCGGCTTCATCGCCAACCTCAAGGGGCTCAAATCGCATGGCATCGTCGAAAATGCATTGAAGATACTCGAGAACCTCGAGCATCGCGGCGCGACCGGTGCCGATCCTCTGTCCGGCGACGGCGCCGGCCTTCTGATCCAGATCCCGCACGACTTCCTGGCCGCCGAGACCAAGGCAGACGGCTTCGAATTGCCGGCGCCCGGACAATACGCTGCCGGTCACGTCTTCATGCCACGCGACGAGCGGCTTCGCGCGCATTGTGAGCGCGTATGGGCGCGCTGTCTCAAAGAGGAAGGCCTGGAACTTCTCGGCTGGCGCTCGGTGCCGGTCGACAACTCTTGTCTTTCCGAAATGGTTCGCACCTCCGAGCCTGTGCATCGGCAGGTGTTTATCGCCTGCCCGGCATCGATTTCGAGCCAGGATGAATTCGAACGGCGTCTCTATATCGTCCGCAAGGTCGTCTCGAACGCCATCCACGATGCCTACAAGGGCCGCGACATCGGCCACTACACGGTGTCTCTGTCGACGCGAACGCTGGTCTACAAGGGCATGTTCCTGGCGTACCAGGTGAAGGCCTACTACAGGGATCTTTCCGATCCGCGTCTGACGTCGGCCCTGGCGCTCGTGCACCAGCGCTTCTCGACCAACACATTCCCGTCGTGGAAGCTCGCGCACCCGTATCGGATGGTCGCGCACAACGGCGAGATCAACACGCTGAGGGGCAACGTCAACTGGATGGCGGCGCGGCAAGCGTCCGTCTCGACTCCGCTGTTCGGCGGCGACATCTCGAAGCTCTGGCCGATTTCGTATGAAGGCCAGTCCGACACCGCCTGCTTCGACAACGCTCTCGAATTTTTGACGATGGGCGGCTACAGCCTCACCCACGCGGCGATGATGCTTATCCCGGAAGCCTGGGCTCGCAATCCGACGATGGATTCGAAGCGCCGCGCTTTCTACAAATATCACGCCTGTCTGATGGAGCCGTGGGACGGGCCGGCGGCGATGGCTTTCACCGACGGCCGGCAGATCGGCGCAACACTCGACCGTAACGGTCTGAGGCCGGCGCGCTATCTCGTCACCAAGGACGACACCGTCATCATGTCGTCGGAGTCCGGCGTGCTGCCGGTCGCCGAAGAGAACATTGTCAAGAAGTGGCGCCTGCAGCCCGGCAAGATGCTGCTGATCGACCTCGAAAAGGGTCGCATCATCTCGGACGAAGAACTGAAATCCGAGATTGCCGCAAGCCATCCTTACGAGACGTGGCTGAAGCGCACGCAGATCAAGGTCGCCGACTTGCCGCTGCCCTCCAAAATCGCGGCGGCGAAGTCGAACATCGCGCTCTTGGACCTGCAGCAGGCCTTCGGCTACACGCAAGAAAGCATCAAGTTCCTGTTGTCGCCGATGGCGGAGCGGGGCGAGGAAGCCGTTGGCTCGATGGGCACCGACACGCCGATTTCGGCTCTGTCATCCAAATCGAAGCTGCTTCACACCTACTTCAAACAAAACTTCGCGCAGGTGACGAACCCGCCGATCGACTCGATCCGCGAAGAGCTGGTGATGAGCCTCTTCTCGTTCATCGGGCCGCGTCCCAACCTTCTCAAGCTCGAGGGAACTTCGCGGCAGAAGCGTCTCGAAGTTGACCAGCCGATCCTGACGAACGAAGACCTGGAACGCATCCGCGGCATCGGCTCCGTCAAGGACAACGATTTCGCGTCGATCACGATCGACATCACTTACGCGGCCGACAAGGGCGAAGGCGGCATGGGCCCGGCCCTCGACTGCGTGTGCGCCGAAGCCGAGGAATACGTCCGCGCCAAAGAGTTCAACATCATCATATTGTCGGACCGCCGCGCGGGACCCGATCGCATCGCGATACCGGCGCTGCTGGCGACTTCGGCCGTGCACCATCACTTGATCAAGCAGGGTCTTAGAACTTCGGTCGGGCTCGTCATCGAGACTGGCGAAGCGCACGAGATTCACCAGTTCTGCACGCTGGCCGGTTACGGCGCCGAAGCAATCAACCCGTATCTGGCGTTCGAGACGCTCTACACGATGCTTCCCAATCTGCCGGAAGGCACGACGCCGGAGCTTGTGAAGAAGCGCTACATCAAGGCCATCGGCAAGGCGTTGCTGAAGGTCATGGCCAAGATGGGCATCTCGACCTACCAGTCGTATTGCGGTGCGCAGATTTTCGACGCGGTCGGCTTGAGATCGGCGTTCGTCAATAGGTATTTCACCGGCACGCACACGCAGGTCGAAGGCGTCGGCTTGCGCGAAATCGCGCGCGAGACGGTCGAACGCCATACGGCTGCCTTCGGCGACGTTCCCATTCTCGCTAACGCCCTCGACGTCGGCGGCGAGTACGCTTACCGCGTCCGCGGCGAAGACCACATGTGGCGCCCAGGTACCGTCGCCGATTTGCAGCACGCGGTCCGCGGCACCGACAACAGCGATGCCATGGACGGGCGCATCCCTCAAAAATTCCGCGATTATTCAAAGTCGATCAACGATCAGTCGGAACAGCTGATGACGCTGCGCGGCATGTTCCGCCTCCGGTCGGCGGAAAGCATGGGCCGCAAGCCCATTCCGCTTGAAGAGGTGGAGCCAGCGGTCAACATCGTGAAGCGGTTCGCGACTGGTGCCATGAGTTTCGGCTCGATCAGTCGCGAGGCGCATACGACGCTCGCCATCGCGATGAACCGCATCGGCGGACGATCGAACACCGGCGAAGGCGGCGAGGAGACCGATCGCTTCAAGCCGCTGCCCAATGGCGACTCGATGCGCTCGGCGATCAAGCAGGTCGCTTCGGGCCGCTTCGGCGTGACGACGGAATACCTCGTCAATTCCGACATGATGCAGATCAAGATGGCGCAAGGTGCCAAGCCCGGCGAAGGCGGACAGCTGCCCGGCTACAAGGTCGACGCCGTGATCGCCAAAGTTCGGCACTCGACTCCGGGTGTCGGTCTCATCTCACCGCCGCCGCACCATGACATCTATTCAATCGAGGATCTTGCGCAGCTCATCTTCGATCTAAAGAACGTCAACCCTACGGGCGACGTCTCCGTGAAGCTCGTTTCGGAGGTGGGCGTCGGCACGGTCGCGGCTGGGGTTGCGAAGGCGCGCGCCGATCATGTGACGATTTCCGGTTTTGAAGGCGGCACGGGCGCCTCGCCGTTGACGTCGCTCAAGCACGCCGGCTCGCCTTGGGAAATCGGTCTTGCCGAAACGCATCAGACGCTCGTCGCCAACCGGCTGAGGGGCCGCATTGCCGTCCAAGTCGATGGCGGTGTCAGGACCGGACGCGATGTCGTCATTGGAGCGCTGCTAGGCGCCGACGAATTCGGTTTTGCGACCGCACCGCTGATCGCAGCCGGCTGCATCATGATGCGCAAGTGTCACCTGAACACCTGCCCCGTCGGCGTCGCGACGCAAGATCCCGTTCTGCGCGCCAGGTTCACGGGCAAACCGGAGCATGTCATCAACTTCTTCTTCTTCGTTGCCGAAGAAGTGCGCGAGATCATGGCGCAGCTCGGCTTCCGAACCTTCAACGAGATGGTCGGCCAGAGCGATCAGCTCGACAAGGATCGCGCAATAGAGCACTGGAAAGCACGTGGGCTCGATTTCACAAAGCTGCTCCACAAGCCGCACGCGCCGAAAGGCGTCGCGGTTTACAACTGCGAGCGCCAGGACCACGGCCTTAACAAGGTCCTCGACGTCAAGCTGATCGAGATCGCCAAGCCGGCGCTCACGTCAAAAAAAGCCGTCAAAGGCGAGCTTGCCATCAAGAACATCAACCGATCGACCGGCGCGATGCTGTCGGGCGAGGTCGCGAGGCGCTATGGCCACGCGGGCCTGCCGGAAGATACAATCTGGCTGTCACTGAAGGGCACCGCGGGGCAGGCGTTCGGCGCTTGGCTGGCGCATGGCGTGACGCTGGACCTTGTCGGCGAAGCCAACGACTACGTCGGCAAGGGCCTCTCGGGCGGCAAGCTGATCGTCAGACCCGATCCCAAGTCCGGCATCACGCCGGAAGAAAGCATCATCGTTGGCAATACCGTGCTCTACGGTGCCATCAACGGCGAATGCTATTTCCGTGGCGTCGCCGGCGAGCGGTTCGCCGTCAGAAATTCCGGCGCCTATGCCGTTGTCGAAGGCACCGGCGATCACGGCTGCGAATATATGACCGGCGGCGTCGTCGTCGTGCTCGGCCCCACAGGCCGCAATTTCGCGGCCGGCATGTCGGGCGGCATCGCCTACGTGCTCGACGAGAAGGGCGACTTCGAAGCCCGGCTCAACAATGACATGGTGCAGCTCGAAGCGCTCACCGCCGATCCGGGCTCGCTCGCGGAGCTTGCCCAGCAAGGCGGCGAAGTTGCGGTTGCCTTGCAAAGCGTCATGGTCGATTTGCGCCAACAGGACGCCGAGCGCCTGCACACGCTCATCTCGCGGCACGCGCGCTATACCAACTCGCGCCAGGCGCAGGCGATCCTGAAAGACTTCGCGACCTATCTGCCGAAGTTCAAGAAAGTCATGCCCGTCGAATATCGCCATGCGCTTGCCGAACTCGCGAAAGCGCGCGAAACGAACCTCGAGGCGGCGACCTCAGCTAAATAGCCGCCAAGACCGTCCTAACCCGTCCCAAGGGTAAAGCCGGATCACTGAAACCGGGCGAAGCTCGAATAGTCACGAATTGGACGAAGAGAAAGACGAATGAGCAAGCTAAGGGGGTTTTTGGAGATCGACCGCGCCGACCGGAAGTATAAGCCGGTCGAAGAGCGCATAAAGCACTACAAGGAATTCACCATTCCGCTGGCCGAGCCTGAGGTCAAGAAGCAGGCGGCTCGCTGCATGGATTGCGGAATTCCCTATTGCCACACGGGCTGCCCGGTCAACAATCAGATCCCCGATTGGAACAACCTCGTCTACAGCGGCGACTGGAAAGAAGCCGCTGAGAATCTGCATTCGACGAACAACTTTCCGGAAGTGACCGGCCGCATCTGCCCGGCGCCGTGCGAAGCGTCCTGCACGCTCAACATCGACGACAACCCGGTGACGATCAAAACGATCGAATACTCGATTGCCGAACGCTCTTGGGATGAAGGCTGGACACGTCCACTGCCACCCGAACACAAGACCGGCAAGAGCGTCGCCATCATCGGCTCAGGTCCGGCGGGTCTCGCCGCTGCCCAGCAGCTGGCGCGAGCCGGGCACGATGTGCACGTCTATGAGAAGAACGCGAAGCCCGGCGGCCTGCTCGTCTATGGCATCCCCGATTTCAAGATGGAAAAGGCAGTCATCGCGCGGCGCGTCAAGCAGATGGAAGCCGAGGGCGTAACCTTCCATTGCGGCTTCCATGTCGGCCAAGATCTTTCGGCGAAGGAACTTGAAAACAAGCACGATGCCGTGCTGCTCGCGATCGGCTCCGAACAGCCGTTCGACTTCTTCGCCAAATCACCGGGACGCGACCTCGACGGCCTCCACTACGCGATGGATTTCCTGCCGCAGCAGAACCGCCGTGTTTCTGGCGAGCCGCAGAAGCCAAAGACGAAAGAGATTTCGGCCAAGGACAAGCACGTCATCGTCATCGGCGGCGGCGACACGGGCTCCGACTGCATCGGCACGTCGTTCCGGCAAGGTGCCAAGAGCGTCACGCAGCTCGAAATCATGCCGCAACCGCCGAAGAAGGAAAACAAGGCGCTATCCTGGCCGCACTGGCCGCTGAAGCTGCGCGTTTCGTCTTCACAGGCGGAAGGCGCGAAGACCGAATATTCGATTTCGACGGCGGGCTTCTCAGGCGAAGGCGGCAAGGTGAAGAAGCTGCATTACACGCGCGTTGACGGCAACCTGCAGCCGATCAAGGGGTCGGAAGGCGCGCTCGACGCAGAACTCGTGCTGTTCGCGATGGGATTTTCCGGCCCGGTCGAAAGCGATGTCATCAAAGAGCTGCAGCTTCCCGTCGTGCCGCGTGGCCGCTTCAAGGGGCTCGATGCGACGGACAAGGAGTACAAGCTTGCCGCTTCGCCGAAGCTGTTCTGCGCCGGCGATATCCGCCGCGGCCAGTCGCTGGTCGTCTGGGCCATTCGCGAGGGCCGTCAGGCAGCCCATGCGATCGACAAGTTCCTGATGGGAACGACGGCGCTGCCGCGCTAGCGATCAGCCCTCACGTCATGACCGCTCAGCCGCGCGGCGGCTCGGCGGGCTTTGCCTCGCTCGTAGTGTTGTTTTTCGGCGGCCACGTCACGTCGTCGGCGCGGCCGGGCTTCGGCTGCAGGCGCTCGCCCTTGACGAGCAGCCGGAAGTAGGGCGCCTGCGTCGGCGAAAGCTTGCCGCGATCTTTGCCGTCCGACGGCGTGATCGAACTCATCAACGTCAATCCGCCGGCTATCTGATCGACCAGAAGATCGCCGCGCTGGCCCGAGCCCTCGCGGCGGGCCATCAGCGCCACGACGGATGCCGGGATTGCGGGCCGCAGAATTTCGATCGTCTGCGTTTCTTCGCGGCCGTTGCTGCCGGCGACCTTCAAAACGATCTTGCCGTTGTCACTCTTCTGATCGCCGGAGGCGGTGCTCGTCGACGACGGCGGCGTACCGTCAAGCGACAAGCCGCGAACCACGGGCGCTTTTCCGCCCTCCTGCTTGCCTGAGGCTACCGGCGAAGACGGTGCAGGCGTTTTGACCGTATTGCCAGGATTGATCTTCGCCTGCTCGGGCTCGGCACCGAGCAACGGGATGTTACGGTTGGCCTTGGCCTGCATCAGATCGGATCTCAGGTCCTTCTCAACAAAATGCGCCAACTTGCGATTGCCGACGTCCGTGAAGTTGACGCCGTCGCGCAATCGCAGCAGACGAATGGCGCCTTCGAGGTCGGGGCCGTAAGCCGAGTAACCGCCGTTGTCGCCGCTGAAACCTTGAAAGGTATCAATGTATTTGTAGCCGTTGAGATAGGCGCGCTCGCGCATCACGTCATTCATGCGTTGCACCAGTTCGTTGTCGCCGCGCGCCAGCGTCGGCAAACCAACCCAGTAGACGCCGGCGCTCTGGCGTTTGAACGTACGCATCAGGCGGTCGATGCGCCGGGTATATTCTGTGATCCATTGGTCACTGCCCATCGCGATCCGCTTGCCGTCGGCGCCTCTGATCGAAATGCGATCGTTCTCCCCGACCATCACGATCGCGATGTTAAACGGCTGTGCGCCGATCGCCTTTTCGAGCGCTGCCACCTTGGCTTCAAAACCGGAACCGGCAACGCTCCAAATCGGGCTCACCTGGCGCTGGATGTTCAGCCGGACGTCGGCGTTGAAGGCCTGTATAAGGCCGCCGAGCAATCCGTCGGCGAACGCATCGCCGAAAACAGTGACTTGATAGACATCGTTGTCCGGGAACGACGTCAGAAACGTGCCGCTGCGATCATCGTCACCGGCGCTCGCCGGAGCAACCAACGCGAGCATCAGCAGCGCCAGCAATGAAGCGGTCCAGAAGCCGATCCGTTTCAAATGGACTTTCATCCGGTCGCGGTGCCTTTGGCGAGAGACTTTCAGCGTCGAGAGAACGATATTGCGCACGCACCATACAGCGTCGCGGCGCTCGCTCCAACGCCTCAGCGGCCGTCAGCGCTCGGCCTTTGAACTGGCGTGCGCAAGCACGCCATCAGACGGCCAGCAGTCGATCTTAAGCCCATTGGCCTTCTGATAAATGCCGATCTGCTTTCGCGTGTTCGAGCCAATCTTGCCGTCGATCTTGTCCATCGGATAGCCGAGCGCCTTCAGCCGAACCTGCAAACCGTGCACGGTTTGCGTTTTGGGCTGAGCGAACGATTTCCACGGCGTCGCGAAGTCGCCGCCGCCCCGGATGAGATCCGAGAGATGTCCGACAAACAGGGCATAGAGGTCGGATGTGTTGTAGAGGCGGATGACGCGAAAATTCTGAGCTGCCAGGAACGCCGGCCCATAGGCGCCGGCCGGCATCATCAGGTAGGCATCCTCCTTGAGCTGAGCCGCAGTGAAGCGCGGACCGCTGGCCTTGGTGAAACCCATCCGCACCCAATCGCCGATCGGCCGTGCATCGGGCGGGCCTTCGAGCGAGCAATCGGCTTTGGGCGGCGCGATCACCTCGTAGCCCCAGCGCGCGCCGCGCACCCAGCCTTTGCCTTCGAGTTGTCGAGCCGTGAACGCAAGAGCATCGGCGACCGAGCGCCATAAGTCGATCTTGCCGTCGCCATCGCCGTCAGTGGCGTACTTGAAGTATTCCGTCGGCATGGCCTGCGTCAGACCGACGGCTCCCGCCCACGATGATTTCATATCGGAACGTGGAATGCCGGACTGAAGCATTTTCAGCGCTGCGAGAAGTTCTTCGCGAAATTTGTCCTTGCGCTTGCCCGTGTAGGCCAAAGTCGCCAGCATGCGAATTGCGTCGTTCGACGCATGATAGGTTCCGTAAGCTGACTCACGGCCCCAGATGGCGACCAGTGTATAACGGTCAACGCCGGTCAGGCCTTCGATACGTTCGAGCGCTGCTTTGTGCTGAGTCAGAAACGCGCGACCCTGCACCGCGAGCTTATCGAGATAATCCTTCGACAAATAGTCAGCCGCGGTTTTTGTGAATTCCGCCTGCCCGTTGTTGTCGACCTTCGGGCGACTGGGAAGATCGAGATCGGGTATCGAGTAGTCGGGCTCGACCCCGGCAAAGGCTGCGTCGAACGTTTTGCGCGTGATGCCCTGGGCTTTGGCGTCCGGCCAAAGGCTTTCGACGAAGGCGTGGAAATCTCGCGCAGATGCAGCGTTCGCGACCGTGCCGCCGCCCGCAAATATCGCGAATGAGAGGCACGCCGCCTTGAGAAGATCGAGGCATCTGCCGCTCGACGGCATTGCTGCGCTGTTCTTCATTGGATCTCCCGTGTCCGCGCCCGAGCGAACCGCCATGCGAAGCCGCATGCGCGGATTTCAGGGCATTTTTGCGGCCTCAGGCCGTCGCGGGCTCGGCTTTGAGCTGATCAACGCGCTGTTCCCAGGCGAGCGCCTGCGCCACGATCCGATCGAGATCGTCGTGCTCGGGCTGCCAGCCGAGCTCGCTGCGGATTTTGGCCGACGCCGCGACGATCGCAGCCGGGTCGCCGGCGCGCGGCGGCGACAGCACGACCTTGAAATCGACGCCCGAGACACGTTTCACGGCCGCGATGACCTCGTGCACCGAGTAGCCCTTCGAGTAGCCGCAGTTGAAGATTTCGGATGCGCCTCCGCGTCGGAGATACTGAAGCGCCACCGAATGGGCGCGGGCGAGGTCGCTGACCTGGATGTAATCGCGGATGCAGGTGCCGTCGGGCGTCGGATAGTCCGTGCCGAAGACTTCCATATGGTTGCGTTTGCCGGAGGCGGTTTCGCAGGCGACTTTGATGAGATGCGTTGCCCTCGGCGTCGACTGTCCCGACCGGCCCTTGGGGTCGGCGCCGGCGACGTTGAAATAGCGGAGCGCGACAAAGCGGAAGTCGTGCGCCTTCGAGGTGTCGCCGAGCATGATCTCGGTCATCAGCTTAGAGGACCCATAGGGCGACATCGGAGCGAGCGTCGCCGTTTCCGTAACCGGATTTTCTTTCGGGTTGCCGTAGACCGCTGCGGTCGACGAAAAGATGAAATTCTTGACGCCCGTCTCGACGGCGGCGGCAATCAGGCCACGCGATTTGACGGTGTTGTTCAAGTAGTAGCCGAGCGGATCGGTGACGGAATCGGGCACGACGATCGACCCGGCGAAATGGATGATCGCTGTCACGCCGTGAGCGCGTATCGTCTCCTTGACGCGATCGGTATCGGCGATGTCGGCGACAACGAGCGCAGCCCCAGGCGCGACGGCCCAGCGGAACCCGGTCGACAGGTTGTCAATGACGACGACCTTTTCGCCAGCATCCAATAGCTCCAACACCATATGGCTGCCGATGTAGCCGGCGCCGCCTGTAACCAGTACGCTCATGGTTGCATCCCGCTCCCGAGTTCTGTAGGCACGTCCGCGGCTTTGCCGCACGTCAAAATATTCGATGGCGGCCCCTGCTGCGCATTGACAGCATGCCGTTTTTTCCGCGCGGCGTCCTGTCAGAGTGCGTGCGGTATATCGAAACGGTTACCAAAAGGGTGTTCAAAATCGATTTGTCGCCCCGGAGTTTTGCATGAAATCCGAGATCAAGACCATTCGTAAAGCTGTGTTGCCGGTTGCCGGGCTCGGAACGCGTTTTCTGCCCGCGACCAAGGCGGTGCCAAAGGAAATGCTGACCGTCGTCGACCGGCCCGTTTTGCAACACGTGGTCGACGAGGCTCGTGCGGCGGGGATTGAGCATTTCATTTTTGTCACGGGACGCAACAAGGGCGTGATCGAGGATCATTTCGACAGTCAGTTCGAACTCGAAGCGACACTTCAAGCGCGCGGCAAAACGAAGGAGCTTGAGGCGCTCGGCCGTGATCTGCCGGCGGCCGGCCAGACGAGCTTCACGCGGCAACAGGCGCCGCTGGGATTGGGACACGCCGTCTGGTGTGCGCGCGAGATCGTCGGTGATGAGCCTTTCGCGCTGCTGTTGCCCGACATGCTTCATCACGGACAGAGCCCGTGCCTCGCCGACATGATCACGGCCTATGGCGAGACGGGTGGCAATCTGATCGCCGTCGCGCCTGTCCCGGATGACCAGACGCATCAATACGGCATCGTCGGCGTCAAAGACGCAAAAGCCAAAGTCTCGCCGATCACGCAAATGATCGAGAAGCCGAAGCAGGGCACGGCGCCCTCCAATCTGCACATCACCGGCCGGTATATCTTGCAGCCGGAAATCTTCACGCTGCTTGAAAACCAGGAGCGTGGCGCGGGCGGCGAAATCCAGCTGACGGACTCGATGATCCAGTTGATGCAAAGCGGCAAGCAGCCGTTCCACGCGGTTCGCTTCGACGGGCAAATCTACGACTGCGGTTCGAAGCTCGGCTTCCTGACTGCCAACGTTGCGCTGGCGCTGGAGCGCGCCGATCTTGCCGACGATTTCAGGCGCGAAGTGAGACGACTGCTGGACGCCAAGGCCTAGCGTCGCCACCTGACGCCGACGTGGACTTCATCTCCGATGTAGTCATTCGGGACGCCGACGCCGTCAAAGTTCACGTGGGCATACCGGGCAAACAGTATCCAGTTGCGGTTGGCGTAATATTCGAGGCCCAGAGTTTCGCGAAATTCATTGTCGTAGATGACACCATCCTGCGAGTTCTGGTTTGAATAGATCAACCCCGCAGAGGCAACGAGATAGTTCGTCAGCTCGTGGCGCACCTCGACGCCGGCGTAGCGGTAAAGAGCACCGCCGACATCGGTCGTCGTTGTCTCCGATACATCGGAACTGGCGTTGAAAATGACCGATGTCAGGCCGGTCACGCGCCACGTCGCGTTGGCATCGATGATCAGACCATCGACCGGGTGCAGCCTCGCATTTTCGGGGGTTTGGATACCGTAGCCGAGGCTTACTTCGCCGCGCAGAATTTGTCCGGTGTTTCCGAACGACACGCCGAAGCGATAGCGCTGACCATTCGACGTGCGGTTGATGCCGTCCGATTGGGCCGCCTCGGCGTAATCGCGATGATTGACGGCGACTTCGACGAAGGGCGAGAACGTCGGCTTGAACTCCCAAGTGGCGCGCGCAGCCTCCTGGTACTGGGTGTAGTCACGATCCTGATTATTCGTGACGACGCCGGCGTCTTCCGTGTTGCCGTACGCGTAATCCGTGACGCTGCCGCGAAACTGCATCGACAAGCGGTTGAAGCGTTGATTGTAGGAAGCCTCGGCACGATCCGTCAGGATCTTCGCGCGGGTTCCGACCGAGCTTGCATCCAATGCCGAGCGATCCTCGAACGCCTGCGTGCGCGAGAGCAGCGCCTGGATGTTCGCCCGCCGCGTAATGTCGAGCCGGCCGCGAGTCTCAAGAAAGTAGTCTCTGTCGTCCTCGATCGGGTACTGGTTGTAGAAGCTCAGGCCGCCGGTAGCGCTGAATTCCAGCGCATGCCTGCTCCAATTCGACACGAGGCGGGCCGCCGGCACAACGTCGAGCGTGACGTCCGACAAAGCATTCGGCGCATGGAAGACGTTCGAATAATAAGAGCTGCCGAGTTCCAGTTCGGGAAAGAGCACGAAGCTGCCGATCTGAATTCCGACGGGATCATAGGGCTCCTGCCGAAAGAACCGACTGGTCAGGCGGTTGTCGACGATCGGATCTAGGTCTTCGATCTGATAGAGGAGAGGATCGGGCGTGGGCGCCGAATTCTGGAAAAGGGCCGCGTCGTCCTGATCGCGCGTATCGACGACGGAGGTATCAACGCCGTCCTCGGGCGCGGTCGGCTCCGGCGTATCGAGAACGCCGTCAATCGGTGCCGACGGCTCTGCCGGGCCATTCGGGTCGCCGTCCTCGACAACCGACCGCTGCCCGACGGCAGGGCCTGGATTGAGCATATCCTGCTCTTGCGGATCTTCAGTCGGATCGTCCTGAGGTATTGGCGGAGGAATGCCGGGAGCGGCATAGTCGTCGCTAAGATCCTGGGGCTTAGGGCGCGTCCGGCTTGCCCGGGTCGGTCCCGACGGAAATGTTTCACCGGATGCGGCGAAAGGGTCGGTATCTGCAGCGTCCTGGGCGTGTGCGGATCCTACGGGCACCGATGAAAGCACCGCAACCACCAACCCACACATCAACAAGGCGAAACGCCATTCGCCCATTCCGAGGCGCCCCCATGAATAGTCCCTTCAAGCGAACGCCAACGACTCGACGGGTCCACCCTAGGAACCCGTGGTTAATGAGGCGTTTAAGCAGGGATGAGGCTAACCGCTGTGGCGAGGGGCCGGAAAAATTGCTAAGCAACATTCTGCGAGTCTGGGAAACTCGTTCATCCGACACCCCGCGACATACACCCCGCAACACAAGGATCGTTGCAGCTGATGCAGAAGGTCGTTCCCTTCATCCAGCCCGAGACGAACGCCCCACGGACGGGCGAAAAGCGGGAGGCTGCGGCCGCGGTTGCTTCGGCCATTCGTACGCTCAATCTCGAAACCGAGGGCCTAGCCCTGCTTGCGACGGAGCTTGGCGGCGATCTCGCGGAGCCCTTCGAGGAAGCCGTGCGCCGGCTGGCGGCCGTCAGCGGCCGCGTCATCGTCACCGGCATCGGTAAAAGCGGCCACGTCGGCCAAAAGATAGCCGCCACGTTTGCCTCGACCGGGACGCCGGCGTTTTTCGTACACCCGAGCGAAGCCTCGCATGGCGACCTCGGCATGGTCACGCGATCCGATCTCATTCTGGCATTGTCGTGGTCTGGAGAGACGGTCGAACTCAAGCCCATCATCACGTATTCGCGCCGCTTTGCCGTTCCGCTGGTTGCGATCACGTCGCAAGCCGAATCGGCTCTCGGCCAGCAGGCCGACGTCGTGTTGCTGCTACCGCGCGCCAAGGAAGCCTGCCCGCACGGCCTGGCGCCGACGACGTCAACGACGATGCAACTGGCGCTCGGCGACGGGCTTGCGATCGCGCTGCTTGAAGCGCGCGGCTTCACGGCCCACGATTTCAAGGTTTTTCACCCGGGCGGTTCGCTCGGCGCCAATCTCAAGTACGTCTCCGACATCATGCATCGGGGCGACCGTCTGCCGCTCATCCAGAGCGGCGAGTCGATGGCGGGGGCGCTCGTCACAATGACGGAAAAGAGCTTCGGTTGCGTCGGCGTCATCGACACTCGTGGCCGGCTCATCGGGGTCGTTACCGATGGCGATTTGCGCCGTCACATGGGAGCTAATCTGGTTTCAGCCAAAGTCGATGACGTGATGACGGCGAAGCCGAAGACGATTGCGCCGACGATGCTGACGTCGGCGGCGCTTGAGCTGATCAACTCGTCCCGTATCACGGCGCTGTTCGTGCTTGAAAAGCACAAGCCTGTCGGCCTCGTTCACGTGCACGATCTCTTGCGGCTCGGGGTCGCTTGAGTGCATCTGCCGCCTAGGCAGCAATATCAGCCCTGGAAACGACAAGCACCGTGCCGTCAACGCCGGTGACTTTGACGCGGCTGCCTCGGGCTGCATCCTCGCCCTCCGCCGCCCATACCGTATCGTTGACCCGCACCTTGCCGCGCCCGTTGGTGATCGCGTCCTCGACCGTCACGATGCGCCCGATGTATTGCGCGCCGCGAACATTGAGGTCGGGAACATCGGACTTCTGCGAGTCTTCGCGGCTCTTGTTGCGGACCCAGAACACCGTCGCCAACGCGATGAGCGCGAAAGCTATGACTTGCCAAGGCCACGCGATCGGTACGACGAACGCGATCAGTCCTACGACGGCTGCCGATACGCCGAACCAGAGGAAATGCACGCCGGGTACAAAGGATTCGAGCACGAACAGGACCACAGCGAGCGCGAACCATAGCAACGTCCCGAACTGCGCAATCAAATATGTCATGGACTGCATGGTCGGCTGATCTCCAAGTCGCGAGCTTTTGCCGTCTGAGCCACGTTCATCATACCGACGGCACGGAACCAGGGCGTATCGGCACGCGCGGCGTCGAAGGCTGCGGACCCGAGCCGCCGCCACCGAATGCCTCGCCCGCAATCTGCGCCAGCCCGCCGAGCGAACCGATGACGGACGACGCTTCGAGCGGCATTAGGATGACCTTCTGGTTCGGCGCCTTGGCCAGAGATTCGAGCACCTTCATGTAATTATTCGCGACGAAGTAGTTGATGGCCTGGACGTTACCCTTCGAAATGGCGTCTGACACCATTTGCGTGGCCTTGGCCTCGGCTTCCGCCGAGCGCTCGCGGGCTTCGGCGTCGCGATAGGCGGCTTCCCTGCGGCCTTCGGCTTCGAGCACGACGGCTTGCTTTGCACCTTCGGCCTTCAAAATCGCCGCCTGCCTGAGGCCTTCCGACTCGAGAATTTGCGCGCGCTTTTCGCGTTCCGCCTTCATCTGCCGCGCCATGCTGTCGACGAGGTCGCGCGGCGGGGCGATGTCCTTGATTTCGATGCGCGTGACCTTGACGCCCCAGGCTTCGGTCGCCGCGTCGACGACCTGCAAGAGCCGATGGTTGATCTGATCGCGGTTGGACAGAAGCTCATCGAGATCCATCGAACCCATGACGGTGCGGATGTTGGTCATTGTCAGGTTGATCATCGAATGCTCGAGTTTGTCGACCTCGTAGGCCGCCTTTGCGGCATTCAAAATCTGGAAAAAGGCGACGCCGTCGACGCGCACCATTGCGTTATCGCGGGTGATGACATCCTGGCTCGGGATATCCATCACCTGCTCTTTCATGTTCATCTTGTGGACAACACGCTCTATGACCGGGATCAAGATGTGCATGCCGGGAGACAGCGTCCGCGTGTATCGTCCGAGGTTCTCGACGGTGAACGAGTAGCCCTGCGGTACAATCTTGACGGTCGACCAGAGCGCCCATACGGCGGCCGCAAGTACAATAAAGCCGAAACCCTCGAAGCCGCCAAACCCCGACATGCGTTTTCCCTCGCCAGCGAATCACTTTCGAATATGTGTATTCAGGCAGCCGCTTTAAGTGGCGGAAACAAAGAATTCGTAAAGAAAGTGTAATTTCGCGGAATATGGCGACAAAGGGAGAAACGGCGATACGAAATCGCCGCAAATAAACATGAGGAAAGCGCCGCGAAAATTTTCGGGACTCAGACCCAGCCCATCAGCTCGCCGCGAGCGATTGCCTCGATCACGTCGATTCCCTCCGGACTATCGTTGAGGGCCGGTAGATAGGCGAATTTTTCTCCTCCGTTGGACTCGAATATGTGACGGTTTTCGCGATCGAGTTCTTCGAGAGTTTCAAGGCAGTCGGCAGAAAATCCGGGGGCGACAAGCGCCACGCTTTTTGTGCCGCCACGCGCCAGACTTTCGACCGTCTTATCCGTATAAGGCTGCAGCCACGGCTCATTTCCAAAACGCGATTGGAATGTCGTCAGCCAGCGCTCCTGTGGAATAGCGAGTTTTTCCCGCAATAGGCGCGACGTTTTCTGGCATTGGCAGTGGTAGGGGTCGCCCTTCTGCAAATATTTTTGCGGCATTCCGTGGAACGTCGCGATTATTTTTTCCGGTTCGAAATCGAGTTTCGCAAGATGCTTTTGCATCGATCGCGCCAGGGCATCGATATAAACAGGATGATCGTGATAACTGGGCGCGGCGCGAACGGTAGGCTGCCAACGCATTTTCATCAGAGTGCGAAACGCCTCGTCACAGGCGGTTGCGGTCGTTGCGCCTGCGTATTGCGGATAGAGCGGCAGCAGCAGGATGCGATCGCAGCCGCTTTCCTTGAGCGCCAGAATGCGGCTTTCCGTCGTCGGCGTCGCATAGCGCATCGCCCAATCGACGATGATGCGCGGCTCATCCTTTAGCCTGGCGGCAAGCTGCTCGGCCTGACCGCGCGTGATCGTCTTGAACGGACTTTCGTTCCTCTCGTTATTCCAGATCGTCGCGTAATCCTTGCCTTTGCGGCCTGGACGTATGGTCAGGATGATGAGGTTCAGGATCGGCCACCACTTCCAGCGAGGCACTTCGATCACGCGCCTGTCGGAAAGGAACTCCTTGAGATAGCGACGCATCGACCAGTAGTCGGTGCCGCTCGGTGTGCCGAGATTGAGCAGCAGGACGCCGACGCGGCCGTGCGCGACCGGCGCGTGGCCGGCTGGCAGCGCGGCTGCTTCATTCGCAAATCGATTTGATTTCGGAACTTCGTTCATCCGCCCTCTCAAGCTACAAACGCTTCGCCGACACTAACGGATCAGGCGCGGCGTTGCGATGGGGCCGACACGGGAGCTTTCGCCGCAAGGCGGGGCTTTGTCGAAGCCGCTTCGGCAGCGGGTTGAATTTCGGGTTTGACCGGAACCTGCGGTTTTTGCGCTTCGGCGCGCGCGACCGGCAAGACATTCCGGCCCTGATCGACAGTCCGGCCAAAGCGCCAGTACGCGGCCATTCGCTTTGTGAACGCCGCAGGTGTCTCGGCGAAAAGGCGCTCGGCGCGGGGTTCGGCGTCGTTGCGCAACGCACGTTGGCGATGCAGACATAACGCGACGATCGCTTCCTTGTCCTCGGCGGATATGTCTTCGGCGCGGGTCGCGACATCGATCAGCATTGCCAGATCGTGGTCGTCACCCAGCATCTGCGATAGTTCGCGAGCGGCGGTCACTCTGACGGCGAACTCATCAGGCCAGGCGCGGCCGAGCAGGCTCATCTGCCGCCAGTGCCACTGCACCGCCTTACGCATCGTATGGAAGCTCTCGTCGGAGGGCTCGCCGTAGGCATTTTTCATGGCGTTGCGGGCTCGCCGGTAACTCTTTTCCAAGCCGCCTTCGAGAGCGGCAAAGCCACGCTTGCGAAAACGCGCGTGAGCGAATTTCTTGGCTTCCCGAAGCAGCATCAGCCTCGCCTTCGCGGCGCAGTCGGCGTCGAGGGGCTTCGGTTCCTCTCCCACCACACCGACAAGGTGCGCCCGGAGGGGGGCGAGCGTCGCTGCCGCGTCCGAGTCTGACGTGAGTTTCGCGAGCGTTTCGAGCATCACCGCCTGATCGCGGCGAGCCGAAAGCAGCCGGGCAATTTCACTCAGTGCCCGTGCCCGCCGGCGCGCCTTCCGCTGTCCCAGCGCCGGTGTTGCCAAACGGACGAGCGCTCTCATGCGCTTCAAAGCCTTGCGGCACTCGTGCACGCCGGTGGGCAGAATGTTCGGAGCCGGCGGCGCAAGCTCCGTGAACGCGATGTCCAGCTGTTCGCGCGCAATGCGGCGAAAACCTTTTTCCACGGGCTCGTCGATCTTAAATCGATACGGCATGCTGCGGTGTCTTCGAAACGTGAGATAACGCGGCGATGTTTAATGCAAATCCGAGCCGCACGGGAGTGTTAAAAGCGGCCGATGCAGACCGGCATGGTTAAATAAGCGAAGATCGAGCTACAAATCTTCGGTTTGGCTGAGCCAAAGTGCAATACGCGCCTCGGGATCAGCGGCGGTCATAAAGTCCGTGATGACTGCAAGGCTGTCGGCACCTGCGGCCACGACGCCGGGTGCTCTTTCAGGTGTCAGACCGCCGATGGCTACCAACGGCAGCGGACCGATTTTTGCACGCCATTCTTTAATGCGATCAAGCCCTTGTGGTGCCCAAGGCATCGCTTTCAGCTTGGTTTCGTAGACCGGCCCAAGAGCGACGTATTCAGGTTCAACCGCGAGCGCCGCCGCGAGTTCCTGGTCGTCGTGGGTCGAAACGCCGATCCGGATACCGGCCCGCTTGATCGCCGTTAGGTCGGCGTGACGCAGGTCATCCTGGCCGAGATGTATAAAATCGGCGCCGGTTTCGATCGCGACGTCCCAATAGTCGTTGAGGATCAACTGGCAACCATGCGACCGAGTGAGGTTCAGCGCCTGCCGCGTCTGGTCGACGATATCGGTGCGCGTGCCGTCCTTGATCCTGAGCTGCACGAGCTTGACGCCAAGCGGCACGATGCGCGCAACCCAGCCGATGTCCGGAACGATCGGATAAAAGCGGGCGAGTTTGAATGCCGGTGAGCCCAAGCCAAACTCAATCGAGATCGAAGAACGGCGTGCCCGCAACGGGCGTCGATGGAACGGCCATGTCGCGCGTTGGCATCAGGCCGGCTTCGAAGCCAAGGCGCCCGGCCTTAATCGCCGAGGCAAACGCTTCGGCCATGCGCGCCGGGTCGGCCGCCTTCGCGACCGCCGTGTTGAGCAGTACCGCATCATAGCCAAGTTCCATCGCCAGCGCGGCATGCGAGGGCGCGCCGATGCCGGCATCGATGATCAGCATAACGTCCGGAAAATAAGCGCGAAGACTTGTCAGCGCCGCAACGTTCGCAAGACCCTGCCCGCTGCCGATCGGCGCGCCCCACGGCATGATGACCTCGCAACCGGCGCGTTGCAGGCGCTCGGCGACCGACAGATCTTCGGTTGCGTAAGGAAAGACTTTAAAGCCATCGCGCGCCAGCGCGCCGGCGGCTTCGACGAGACCGAAAACATCCGGCTGCAACGTGTCGTCGTTGCCGATGACTTCGAGCTTGATCCAATCGGTTCCGAAAAGTTCGCGCGCCATCTCCGCCGTAGTGATCGCCTCACGTGCCGTGCGGCATCCTGCCGTGTTCGGCAGCACGCGAACCTGAAGACCTTTGATGATCTCTAGAAATCGCTGCCCGAATTGGCCGCCCGCGGATTCGCGCCGCAGCGAGACCGTTACGACGTCCGCGCCAGAGGCCTTGACCGCGTCCGCCAGGATTGCCGGCGACGGATAGCCGGCCGTGCCCAGAAGCAGCCGCGATGCGACGGGCTCGCCGTAGAGCGAAAACGCCTTCTTGGAATGCAGGTTTTTATCTCGGATGTTCATTGGTATCTGGAAACTCGCTCAAGCCTACATTCAGCCGCCCTGGCGCGCGGAGACGATCTCGACGCGGTCGCCAGCGTTCAGCACCGTCGTAGCACGCCGCCGTTCCGGCACGAAATGGCCGTTGAGCGCCGTCGCAACCTTCGAGGCGGCAAGCTCCTGCTCGTCGACGAGCTCGGCAATCGTCCGGGCCGCGGTCCGTGCCTTCAGGCCATTGACGATCAGCTCGGTTTTAGGTTCGGGTTGTAGCATCTGCGGTGGCTCTGGCGGAAATGTCGGACCTAAGCATTTAATCGGCGTTTACTAGGGCGCCCCGCGATTCTTTACTGCAGACGCCGCCATCGGGTCAAAGGACCCCCAATCCGCCGCAATTGCCTAAGCTCACTTTCGGTCGTGCGCATTGAGGATCACTTCCTATGTTTTCGCAACTGATGTCGTCTCGCCGTTTCGCGCCGCTCTTCTGGAGCCAGCTGCTGGCGGCGCTGAACGACAACCTGCTGAAAAATGCTCTCGCCATGCTCGTCGTCTACCGGCTGGCAATGGAGAACGGCCCTGCCATCGGAACGCTGGCCGGCGCGGCGCTCATTCTGCCGTTCTTCTTGTTCTCCGCACTCGCCGGTCAGTATGCCGATAAGTTCGACAAAGCGAACGTTGCGACCCGCGTCCGGCTCATCGAAATTCCCGTGGCGTTGATGGCCGCGGCGGGCTTCCTGCTGCCGTCGCTGCCGATGCTGTTTGTGGCACTCGTTCTCTTCGGCACGCTCAGCGCCTTCTTCGGACCCGTGAAGTACGGCCTACTGCCGGCACAGCTCGAAACCCGGCAGCTTCCTGCCGGCAACGCGCTGATCGAAGGCGCGACGTTCATCGCGATACTGCTTGGCACGATCGGCGGCAATCTGGCATCAGGGAGCGAGCTGGAATTGCGACTCGTCGCCGGTGGCATCGTCGTGATCTCGGTGCTCGGCTGGCTCGCCGCGCGGATGATCCCGCCGTCGCCGTCGTCCGTTCCCAATCTCGTCGTCGACAAGAACATCGTCACCTCGACGACGACGCTGCTGAAGGATTTGCGCCTCGACAAGCGCATCTGGCAGGGCGCGCTCATCACGTCCTGGTTCTGGCTGGTTGGCGCCGTCGTGCTGGCGTTGCTGCAAAATCTTATTCCGCGTTCGATCAACGGCACACCGGCCGTCTACACACTGGCGCTATTCATATTCGCAGTCGCCGTCGCCCTCGGTTCGATTGCAGCGGCGCGTGCGAGCAAGAACCGTCCGAATCTGGCGCTGGTGCCGATCGGCGCCTTGCTGATGGGTCTTTTTCTTCTCGATCTGGCGTGGTTGTCGTCGACCCTAAAGCCAGCTGCTGTTCCGATCGGGCCAAGGGAAGTGCTGGCCTCGCTCAACGGCATTCACATGCTGACCGACCTCTTCGGCGTCGCCTTCGCGGGCGGCCTTTACATCGTTCCCTCATTCGCGGCGGTGCAAGTCTGGTCGCCGGTCGATCGCCGGTCGCGCGTCATCGCCGGCTGTAACGTGCTATCGGCGGCTTTCATGACACTATCGGGACTTGCGGTCGCCGCAATGCAGTACGCGCAGGTTCCGATATCGCTTCTCTATGCGGCGCTCGGCGCGGCGAACCTCATCGTTGTCGCACTCGTGCTGCGCGCCTGGGGGGCGGAGGGGGTCAAGGACGTCGCCGCATTCCTGTTCAAGACCTTCTTCGATCTTGAGGTCAGAGGTCTCGAAAATCTTCCGAAGCCCGGCGAGAAAGCCATCATCGCGCCCAATCACGTCAGCCTGCTCGACGCGGGACTGATGCACGCTTTGCTGCCGTCTCACGCGGCTTTTGCCGTCGATACGACGATGGCCAACACGTGGTGGGTGAAACCGTTTCTGAAATTGGCGAAATCGTTCGCAATCGATCCAACGCGCCCGCTCGGCATGCGCCACCTGATCCAGGCCGTGAAGGACGGCTCGTCACTCGTCATCTTTCCGGAAGGCCGGCTGACCGTCACGGGCGGCCTGATGAAGGTTTACGACGGCACCGCGATGATTGCGGACAAAGCCGATGCGCCGGTCATTCCGGTGCGCATCGATGGGCTCGAACGTTCACGCTTTGGGTACCTTAACAAAAACCAAACCAAGAAAGTCTGGTTCCCGAAAACGACGGTGACCATTCTGCCGCCCGTGCATCTCAGCGTCGATCCCAACTTGCGCGGCAAAGTGCGCCGCCAAGCCGCGGGCGCGGCGCTGCAAGACGTGATGACCGATTCCGCCGTGCTGACGACGCCGATCGATCAGACGCTGTTCGATGCGCTCGTTCGGGCGCGGCAAACACGCGACACCGGAAAGCCTGCCGTCGAAGATCCGCTCGGCACCAAGCTCACCTACAAAAAGCTCGTCGTCGGGGCCCAGGTGCTCGGCGCCAAGCTCGCGCCGATGTTGCCGCCGGAAGGCGCAGCCGTTGGCGTGCTGCTGCCCAACGCTGCGGGTGTTGCGGTGACGTTCTTTGCACTGCAGACGATCGGCCGCGTGCCGGCCATGCTGAATTTCACGGCCGGTTCCGCCAACGTCATCGCCGCCTGCAAGGCGGCCAATGTTTCGACCGTTTTGACATCTCGCGTCTTCGTTGAAAAAGGACACTTCGAAGCTCTCGTGCAGGCGATCGAGGGCGTCGCCCGCGTCATCTATCTCGAAGATGTTCGTGCGACCGTGACCTTCTTTGACAAGCTCAAGGGGCTCCGCCAGGGCGGCACGGCGCAGGTCAAGCGCGACTTCAATGCGCCAGCTGCGATCCTGTTCACATCGGGATCAGAAGGCCTGCCGAAGGGCGTCGTTCTTTCACACCGCAATTTGCTCGCGAACTGCGCGCAAAGCCTGACGCGCGTTGCTTGCAATGGGTCCGACAAGGTTTTCAACGCGCTTCCAGTGTTTCATTCGTTCGGTCTGACGGCGGGCCTGCTGATGCCGCTGATCGCAGGCGTTCCGGTCTATCTTTATCCGACGCCGCTGCACTATCGCATCATTCCGGAACTCGTTTACGGCTCGAACGCGACGATACTTTTCGGCACCGACACATTCCTCGCGGGCTACGCACGCACAGCGCATCCTTACGATTTCGCGCGCGTACGGCTGGTGCTCGCCGGAGCCGAAGCGGTGAAAGGCCGGACGCGGCAACTTTATATGGATCGCTTCGGCGTGCGTATTCTCGAAGGCTACGGCGTCACCGAGACTGCTCCTGTGCTCGCCATCAATACGCCGCTCGCCAACAAGGCAGGCACGGTCGGGCGACTATCTCCGCTGATGGAAGCTCGCCTCGAGCCGGTGCCGGGCATCGACACAGGCGGCCGGCTCTATGTGCGCGGACCTAACGTCATGCTTGGCTATTATCGCGCAGATAATCCAGGTGTCCTCGAACCGCCCGTCGACGGCTGGCATGATACCGGCGACATCGTCGAAATCGATCCGCAGGGCTTCATTACGATCAAGGGACGCGCCAAGCGTTTTGCCAAGATCGCCGGCGAAATGGTTTCGCTTTCAGCGGTCGAGGCGCTGGCGGCCGAGCTTTGGCCGCAGCTCATCACGGTGGTGGTTGCCCTGCCAGATGCGCGCAAGGGTGAGCGGCTGGTGCTATTGACGACAGACGCCAATTGCACGCGCGAAGCCTTCATGCAATTTGCGCGGCGCAAAGGTGCGACCGAGCTGATGGTTCCCGCCGACGTTCTTGTCGTCAGCAAAATTCCACTGCTCGGCTCGGGCAAGCCGGACTACGTGGCGGCGCTCGAAATGGCAAAACAGGGTATGACGCACAAGGCCGCTGTCGCGTCAGGCGTGGCCGAACAGCGGGCTCTCGATACGGCCGTCTGACACATACGTGACGACCGCTTTCGCCAGCACCGGTGCCAGCAGAACGCCGTGCAGGTAGGCGCCGTTAACGCGGATCATG
>Ga0207678_10000548_pt1 | contig 34383 bp, 34 predicted proteins | sample KBSC63metaG_FD_184319 | JGI IMG/M metagenome (GOLD analysis project Ga0207678, IMG submission 184319) | Corn rhizosphere microbial communities from Kellogg Biological Station, Michigan, USA - KBS C6-3 metaG (SPAdes) (version 2) | ecosystem: Host-associated > Plants > Roots > Rhizosphere > Soil ... | reverse complement strand
ATGGCTCCGGATAGTCCGGAGCAGGGACCAGCAGTGCGAGCCGCATCAGCGGCCGAGCAATATGCGGGCCTGGCCGGCGATCTGGGCGAGCATCGGCGCGCTGACATGCGCTTCGCCGCGGGCGCGCGCGACCAGCTCGCGGAACTGGTCGATGCGCGGCTTTTGCTGCTCGATCCACTCTTCGACGCCGCGGTCGATGTCGCTGCCGCGGCAGCGCGACAGGAACTCGATCCGCAATTGCTCGAAATCGCGCGCGAGCCCGGCGGTCAGCAGCCGCTCCCACTGATCGGACGGAACGTAGCGGGCAACTTGCTGCTGCGCCCAGTCGAGCCCGAGCGATTCGCCGAGACGCGTGTAGGCGCGAGTGACTTCGAGCTCGTCGAGCTTGTGCCGCGTAGCGAGCGCCGCGATGCCGAAGACGCCGTCGAGCTCGTAGAGGCGCACCAGCATCTTCACGATGTGCTCGCTGGCGCCGAGAGCGATCAGGCGATCGCGGCGGGCGACGGCCTCGTTGCGCACTTCCGAGCGGATCAGCTTGGTTGCCGCCGCCGCAATCTTGCGCGTCCCCGGCTCGAGCAGCGTGCAGAGCTTGTCGACGCTGGTCTCGCCGGCGCCGGATCGGATGATGTCCGAGAGATGCGAGCGAACGCTCGCCGCGGCGATCGAGAAGAGCTCAATGCGGACCGTTTCCGGGAGCTCGTCATGCTCGATCTCGAGCCACAATTTGTCGAGGTCGAGCAGCCGTTCGGCAACCAGGAAGGCGGAGACCACCTGCTGGAGTGAGGCGCCTTCTTCCTCGGTGAGCTCGTACGGCACGCCGGGGCCGAGCCGGTTGACCAGCCGGTTCGCAACCTTGGTCGCGAGGATGACGTCGCGCAGCCGGTGCGCGCGGATCGCCTCCGCATTCGCCTTGCGCATCGGCTTGGGGAAGGCGTCGAACAGCTGCGGCTCAACCACCGGGTCTGCCGACAGGTGCAGCTCTTCGGCCGCGCTTTGCAGGACGATCTTCGAAATGGACAGCACCACGGCCAGTTCGGGGCGCGTGAGGCCGCGATTTTCCTGTGCCCGGCGGAGCAGCTCGTCGCTCGTGCCGAGCCCTTCGACCTTCCGGTCGAGCTTGCCCGAAGTCTCGAGCAGTTCGATCGTGCGGACGTGCCCGGGGAGCGCCTGCGCGCCGCCGGCTTCCGCGATCGACAGCGCCAACGTCTGCAGGCGGTTATCTTCGAGCACCAGCTCGGCGACGTCGTGCGTCATCTTCGCGAGCAAGGCGTTGCGCTTGTCGAACGCCAGCCGCCCCTCGCGCATTTCGCGATTAAGCGGGATCTTGATGTTCACTTCGTTGTCGGAGCAATCGACGCCGGCGCTGTTGTCGATGAAGTCGGTGTTGATCCGCCCGCCGCGTTCGGCGAATTCGATGCGGCCCGCCTGGGTGACGCCGAGGTTGGCGCCCTCGCCGATCACCCGCGCCCGAATCTCGCCCCCATTGGCGCGCAGCGCGTCGTTCGACGGATCGCCGACATCGGCGTTACTTTGCGCCGACGACTTGATGTAGGTTCCGATGCCGCCGAACCACAGCAAGTCGACCGGGCTCTTGAGGATCGCGTTGATGAGGCTGGTCGGATCGAGCGTCTTGGCGTCGATGCCGAGCGCCTCGCGCGCCTCGGCGCTGAGCGGGATCGACTTCTCGGTACGCGCGAAGACTCCGCCGCCCTTGCTGATCAGCTTGCGGTCGTAATCGTCCCAACTCGAGCGCGGCAGGTCGAACAGGCGCTTGCGCTCAGTCCAGCTCTTCGCCGGGTCGGGACTGGGGTCGATGAAGATGTGGCGGTGGTCGAACGCGGCGACCAGCCGAATCGCCTTCGACAGCAGCATGCCGTTGCCGAACACGTCGCCGGACATGTCGCCGCAGCCGGAGACGCTGACCGGATCGGACTGCACGTCGATTCCCATTTCGAGGAAATGCCGCTGGACCGAGATCCACGCGCCGCGGGCGGTGATGCCCATCGCCTTATGGTCGTAGCCGTGGCTGCCGCCGCTCGCGAAAGCGTCGCCAAGCCAGAAATTGCGCGACAGCGCGATCTCGTTGGCGATGTCGGAGAAGCTCGCCGTGCCCTTGTCGGCCGCGACGACGAAATAGGGATCGTCGCCGTCGTGAATGACCACGCGCTCAGGATGGACGACCTTGTCGTTGACCAAATTATCGGTGATCGACAGCAGCGAGCGGATGTAGATCCGGTAGCTTTCGGTGCCTTCCGCGATCCACGCGTCACGGTTCGACACGGGCGGAAGCTGCTTCGCGTAGAAGCCGCCCTTGGCGCCAGTCGGAACGATGACCGCGTTCTTGACGACCTGGGCCTTGAGCAGACCGAGGATCTCGGTGCGGAAATCGTCGCGCCGGTCCGACCAGCGAATGCCGCCGCGCGCGACGGGGCCGCCGCGCAGATGGATGCCCTCGATACGCGGGCTGTAGACCCAGATTTCGCGCCACGGCACCGGGGCCGGAAGCCCCGGCACCAGCGAGCTGTTGATCTTGAACGCGAGCGCCTCTTCCGCCGCCGGGGCGAAGGCGTTGGTGCGCAGGATCGCCTCGACCAATGCGCGCAGACGACGCAGGATGCGGTCGTCGTCGATCGAGCGGACCTTGGCCAGGCTCTCGTCGAGTTGCTCCGAATGCTGGCGGACCAGCTCGTCCCGCTTCTTCGTCGACGGGTCATGCGCGGCGACGAACAGGCCGATCAACGCGCGCGTGGCGTTCGGCGCCCGGCGCAGGGCGTCGACGACCGTGACCAGGCTGAAGCTGCTGCCGGTCTGCCGGAGATAGCGGAACCATGCGCGCAGCCAGACCACGGCCTGGGTATCGAGGCCGGCGTAGAGGACGAGTTGGTTGAACTCGTCGTCCTCGGCGGCGCCGCACAGGACGTTGGCGATCGCGCGTTCGATCTCGGGCGTGCGTGCGAGAATCGATGCGATGTCCGCCTCGGGTCCAAGCTCCACCCGGAAATCGTGGATGTAGCCGAGCCCGCCGGCGAGCGCCGTCGGGAATTCCTCGAGCACGCGGAAACCGAAATTCTCGAGCACCGGAACCGCGTCCGACAGCGGGATCAGCGCCGCGCGGCGATAGCTCTTCAGGCGCAGCAGGCCCGGCGCGTCCGTGTCGATGCGCGAGATGCGCACGGCGCGGTCGTTCTCGTCGGCGAGCTCGCACAGGCGCAGGATGTCGGCGGCGCCTTCATCGGCGGCAGTGCGCGCGCGATAGCCGTCCGGGAAGCTGTTGATGTAGGTCAGCGCAAGCCGCGTCGCGCGCGGCGCTCCAGCGGCGTTGATCAGCTCGGATTCGACCGCCGGCGCCCAGCCGCGAACCATTTCGACGACGGCAGCGTCGAGCCCCGCCGCGTCCGGCAGCGGCGCATCCTCTTCGATATATTGGGTGTAGCGAATAAGCGCGAGGTCGCCGTCGCCGAGCTCGACCGACCAGCTCGTGATGTCGCGGCCGACCTCGTTTTCGAGCAACATGGCGATGGCGGTGCGCCGCGCCGTGGTCAGTTCCTCGCGCGGCAGCCACACGAAGGTGAACAGCTGTCCCTGAAGGATCGAGCGGACCTGGAGCAGCGCCGGCCGCGGCCGGTCGGCCAGCGACATCGCGATCATTACGAGATCGCGCAGCGACTGGTAATCGACGGCGATCACCAGATCGCGCGGAAGCGACGCGATCGCGTGGCGCAGCGCCTTGCCGGAATGCCCCTTCGGATCGAAGCCGAAGTCCTTGTCGAGCTGCTTCAGGCGGGCGCGAAGCAGCGGCACGTTGCCCGGGGGCACCCGCAGCGCCTCGCTCGTCCAGAGACCGGCATGAACGCCGATCCCCGTGACCTTGTCGCCGTCCTTCACCGGAACGACGACCAGGTCGAGCGGGACGCGGCGATGCACCGTCGACTTGCGTTCGGCCTTGGCGATCAGCGGCACATCGCCGCCGCGCTCGAAATAGCGCATCGCGCCGAGCGCGCCGCCTTCATCGGTCGGCGCACCGGGGATGCTGAAGATGCCGAGGGTCTGTGATGGCGCTTCGTAGGGCTTTTCGACCTGGTAGCCGAGCAAGGTCATTGCGCCGTCGGCGAACCAGTTGAGCAGCGCGGCGCCTTCCGGATCGGCGATGTTCGCGGCATCGTCGCGCATCTGGCGCTGGAGCGATTCCCAGTCGCGGACCGCGAGCCGAACGTCCTCAAGCACGCGGTGGAGATCCGCGGCGAGCTCCTGGCGACCGCGCGAATCGGCGCGGTCGAGCTCGACGTACATCAGGGATTCGCGCCGGTCCTTGTCGCCGCAGATCGGCTCAAGCGACTGCAGTTCGCCCTTCGAATCGCGGGTAACGCACACCACCGGGTGGAGCAGCCGGTGAATCGTGAGCTGCCGCTGGGCGATCGCATTGGCGACAGAGTCGACCAGGAACGGCATGTCGTCGTTGACCATGCCGATCCGCATCCGCCGGTTGCCGGCCTCGCCGCCTGTCGATTCGATCGCGAGCGCGAGCTCGCCCCGCTTGCGCCTGGCTGCGAGGCTGGCGAGGAACTCGGCCGCCTCGCGTTCCGTCTCTCGGCTGAGGCCGTGGGTTTCGCCGGGCAGCGCGTGGCCGGTCAGCGCCTTTCTGATAGACTCAACCAAGGGCGGGTCCAGGCGCGCGTGGGCCGTCATGAAAACTACTCTGCTCCGAGGGATTGATGGTGGCGCCGGGCCTATAGACCCGCGCTCATCAACCGGACAACCCCGGCCGCGGTTCAGGCCGCGCGGCGGATCGCGCGTTCGACCAGCGCTTCGTCCTCGACGATCGCGACCGCCTCGTGGGTGCCGTCGGCACCGCGCCGGGTGACCACGACCGCGAACTCCCCGTCGGAGGACACGTCGGCGAGCGAGATCGCCGGTGCCGATCGCAGCCGCGCCCGCGCGATCTCACCCTTGCTGTCGGGCTTGCCAGCCGGCCGGCGCGCCTGGCGCTCGGCCGCGACCAGCCCCTTGAGGCCGCCCGGCTGCTTGTCGATCAGCTCCTGGAACCCGCCGACTTCGACCTCCTGCCGCTGCGCATAGGATAGCGCGGCGGCGAATTCGGTCAGGCGCGCCTTGTCGTAATCGATACCGAAGACGAGCTTGACGATCGGGGTCATCGGCGCGCGCGCCTGCGCCTTGACGCCCGACTCCTCGAGCAGCTCGGCATAATCCTCGGGGTTGTCGCGCGCCGCGATGGCGAAATCATAGGCCAGCGACAGCGCCGTATAAAGCGCCGCGCGGGTGCGGCCCTCGCCGGCCTTGACCGACTCCGCGGTCTCGCGCGCCGCCCACAGCCGATCGGCGAGCCCGGCGTCCTCGCCAAGCTCGAACGTCGGAACGGCGACGATTTCCTCGTCATCGCGAAGCGGCCCATCCTCCCAGGCGAAATGCACGCGCGGCGCGGGCTCGGCCTGCGGCGCCACTTCGGTCAGCTCGAGCGGTTCTTCCGAGCTGTGGACGACCGGGTCCGCGTCTTGCTCCGCATCGGAGCGAGGCTCGGCGAATTCCACCACCGGCATGTCAGGCGCGACGGGCTGCGGCGCGGCGTCGGCGCCGACATGCTTCCAATTGATCACGCCGTAAATGAAGTCGATCGCCTCGCCGTCGGACGAGAAGGGCATAAGAATGCCGCGATAGCAGATCGTCTTGCCGGCGGGATTTTCGAACTCGGCCTCAAAGCCAACCGGTGCCCGATTGGCGATGATCTGCATGAAATGATCCGTGAGCCGCGACAGCAGCGAGCGGCTCGGCACGTCGTTTATGGTCCGCACGTCGCCGCCGAGCGCGCATTCCTCGCGAATCGCACCGCCGAGGTAGGGAATCGCCGGATTTTCGGGACTGCAGGTGAAATCGAGAAGCACGCTGTTGGCGGCGAAATCTTCGACTTCGCCGGGCTCGAGGTCCTCGATCGACGGGAAGTCGCGGTCGCCGAGCAGCGACACCCAATAATTATAGGCGCGGACGTGCATCCGCCGCTCATCGGTGCCGATCGCCGCGGCGACATCATTCGCACTGCCCGCCGAATCGCTCGAGGGCAGGTCGAAATCGCCCGAATGCTCGCGGTAGCTGTCCATTTCCTCCCCGGCCCCACTGCTTCTTTCCAGCGGGAAAATGGCCGAGCGGAATTACCAAAGCGTTAAGCATAAAAAGCGAGGAAAATGCGGGAGCTTGCGGGCGATTGCGCGCGCTGATAGGGGGACGCGCACTTCCTGGAGGCGCCAAACGCCGCAGGCCAAGCCGCTTTAGCTCAGCTGGTAGAGCACATCATTCGTAATGATGGGGTCGCGTGTTCGAGTCACGCAAGCGGCACCACTCGCTCGGCGCAGTGAGAGACCTGGATCCGCTCGCGCGCTCGTGCCTCGATATTTCAGCGGAAGTTCCGCGGCTTGCGGCCAAGTGGGCATTACCCGTTCGTGCCAAGAGAGCACTCTGGCCGCGCTCAAGGGGTCATTTAGGACGGCAATTCTCTAGAGCCCGAATTGCCAGCCACCAAATGCGGATGCTGATCGAGGCGGGATGCTCAGTTGAACCCGAGAAACCGTCGCTGCTCGCCCCAAGAGAGCGGCAGGTCGGCCGCTCTTAGGAGTCGCCGACCGGTAAGCGTTGGCGGCTGGCGACCTTCGGTGATCGCAGCGATGATATTTGGCGCAAGCCAGCTGACCCGGAGAAGCTGCCACAGGTGCCGCTTACTGTAGTGGGATACGATCGGATCCTGCTTGCCTGTGAGCGCCGCCTGCTGGGCAAGCACAGCGTGGGAAATGAGCTTGAGCAGGGCCGGATCGACATTCGCCTGCGTAACATCACCTCCATTCAAAACCAGCTTTAGCTCGTTGCCTCGCCTACCCAGAGTGGCCGGGATGTGGACTTGATCATCAGCATCTTTCCCGAACCGGACGATGATCTCTGTCGATCTGAGCTGAACCCTGACGTCGTTCTCAAGCAGAGCCCTTCGTTGCTCCGGAACGCTGCAGGAGTGAAGAGCCATCGGCTCCTCCAGAGCCTCACCCGATCGCTCGACAGCACGCCTCGTCAAAGCTGCCTCGACGCAATCCAGCACAGCGCGGTCGAGGTCACCTGCGGGCACGCGCCACGTGCACCTCCTGTCCTCGCCTGGTTTGAGGCGAGTGACGTAATATCGGTGTTGTCGACCGGCTTTGGTTGTGAAGACCGGCGTCATCGGCCGATCATCCTCGTCCGCAATAACACCGGTCAGCAGGCTCGGCGATCGCACGCGCGTCCCGTGCAGACGTTCCCGGCGATTGGTCGCGAACAGCTGCTGAACTTTGTTCCACGTCTCCTGATCGACGATGGCCTCATGCTCGCCGTTGAACAGCTCGCCACGATGGCGGACCTTGCCTGCGAAGACCGGATTCTGAAGGAGGTGGGCGAGAGGTCCTCGAGTAAAGACGACACCTCCGACAGTGCGCCCATTGCCAAATGATCGAAGCTTCGTCCGAACGCCAGTTTGGGCAAGCTCATTGGCGAGCGCGCCAACCGAGCCCAGTTTTAAATATCGCTGGAAGATGAGGCGCACGGTTTCGGCCTCATTCTCATCGATGAGCAGCTTCCGGTTCTCCAGGCGATAGCCGAGCGGAACCGGGCCACCCATCCACATGCCCTTGCGTTTCGAAGCGGCGACCTTGTCCCGGATGCGCTCGCTGGTCACCTCGCGTTCGAACTGAGCAAAGGACAGCAGGACGTTGAGCGTGAGTCGCCCCATGCTCGTGGTCGTGTTAAACGCCTGCGTGACGCTCACGAACGAGGCACCGGCCTTGTCGAGCGCTTCGACGATGCGGGCGAAGTCCGCGAGACTTCGAGTGAGACGATCGACCTTATAGACAACAATGACGTCGACCTTGCCTGCGGCGACGTCGGCAAGGAGCTGTTGAAGCGCCGGCCTGGCCATGTTCCCGCCAGACCAGCCGCCATCGTCGTAATGCTCGTTGACCAGCTCCCATCCTTCATGAGCCTGGCTGAGCACGTATGCGGCACAGGCCTCGCGCTGCGCGTCGAGGCTGTTGAAGGCCTGCTCCAAGCCCTCTTCGGTCGACTTGCGGGTGTAGATCGCGCAGCGGCGCTTCATGAGCGAGCCACTCGCCTGACGGACTTCCGTTTCTTCAAGCCAAAGAAGGTTGGACCGGACCAATGGGTGCCGGTGATCGCCGTGGCAACCTGGGTGAGCGAGTTGAAGCGTCTGTCGTCGTATTCATAACCATCGTCCAGAACGAGCACGTGGTGCACCCTGCCCTGCCATTGCCGAACGAGCCTCGTCCCCGACTTGAGCGAGGGTCGGCGCGAACTGACGAGTTCTTCGCCTCGGCGGAGAGATTTGGCTGCTCGCTCAAGCTCGCGCTTGATGTGATTTGGCAGGTCACCGTGGACCCGCGACTGAAGTTTCCAGGCGATGCCACGGCGGAGCAGGTCCGGTCCGATATCGGGTGCTGGCCTCCGCCAGCAGTCGCGCCATTTGGCGCGGAGCTGCGCCGGTGTCATTCCGGGCAGCTGCGCGAGTTGCTGTTCGAGCGAGGTCATTCGTTGACCTCGGCCAGCGACGCCTCGATGCGGTAAGCGGTCTTGCCGTCGGGTCGCTGCTCCTTGAGCAGCGTGCTGGTCTTGCGCACGCCCGTGAGGAACGCCCGGCAGCTGTGCTCCTTCCAGCCTGTCGACTTCATGATTTCGGCGACGGTCGCGCCTGTTCCGCGAGACAGCATTTTGGTGACGCTGGCGGTCTTCGATTGCTTCTTGGTCTGCTTGGCCATTGTTGGGTCTCCTCTGCGTCAGCATCATTACTGGCACTGACCCAAGCCGCGGACTTCAGCGTCGAAGCGCGGCGTCACCGCTGATCAGCGGTCCATGTGACCAACGCTCTGTTCGGAAGGACAGTCAAGCATACAGCGACGATGTCAGCTTTGCGCCCAATGCAGACGTTAAGCCGCCATTGAAAGAGTTCCGAAAGCGGTCACGCGTCGGCTGCGAGTGCGACACAGTATGGCTTACCGGGAACTACACCTGCTGGTGGGGATGCTCCGATGACGGAGTCCGCAACTCGGCCAGAACGTCGTCGACATGGCCCGAGCCATGCCAGTAGCGGTGCAGGCCACCGCCGCGAGTGAAGAGGAATGTTGCGCCGCTGGCACGATCCATCTCTTCCGCATGACGGGTAAGGTCCCGGAAGGCGGTCCATGCGCGCCGGTCAGGATCGGCTATCGTCAAAATCCTTCCGTCCGCCGGGCCACACGGAGGCTCGATCGTCTCGTCGGTGAACGCGAGCAACCAAGCGTCATGCCTCGCGAATTTGTCGCGATGCTGGCGATAGGCCGCAACTTCGCGCGCGCATGCGGCTGGTTCTTCAGGGCCGAAGAGAACGACCAAATCATGACCCGCAAAGCTTGACGGGTTGATCTTGCCCCCGGTTGAGCAGCCGAGTTCGATATTCGGAATGCCAAATTTCTGCGTCAGCGTGACCATGTAATGAGTCTCCGCCAATGCCGCGCCGGACGCATTCCGTAATTGTCCCTAAGAAGCTCGGACGCCGCGGCGGACCAGGTGCCCCTAGGTCCTGAGGTTCAGAACTTTGGCCGCAAGAAGATAGGGAGCATTGCGTAGCGCCGCAGGACCGACCGGCTGTTAAGACTGCCTCCATGCTGGACACTGAAGCAGCGACCGGCGATCCGATTTCTGAACCAGCACAAGGAAGGCAGCTTCGTGCTCGGCGCATCGGGCTCCACACGCAGCGGGAGCCGGTGGTGATCATGCGGCGGGATTGCCCATTGTGCCGGTCGGAGGGCTTCGCGGCCCGTTCGCAGGTGCTCGTTCGCGCAAACCAACGAGAAGTCACAGCAATCCTGTTCCAGGGGCTCGAGGATTCCCTGGAGCGTGACGAGATCGGCTTATCGGACGCGGCCTGGTCGCTGCTCGACGGACGCGAAGGCGAGCTCGTCTCGATCAGTCACATTCAGCCACCGCGTTCGATGCAGTGGGTGAGGGGAAGGATCTTCGGCCAACCGATCGGAGGAGAGGCCTTCAACGAAATCATCCGGGACGTCGTCGCTGGCCGTTACAGCGACGTCCAGCTGTCCGCGTTCGTGACTGCAGGCTCGAGCCTGCCGTTTTCCGACGATGAGACATACGCGCTGACCCGGGCGATGGTTGACGCCGGGGAGCAGCTGCGCTGGGGGCGCGACGTCATTGTCGACAAGCATTCCGTCGGCGGCCTCCCCGGCAATCGTACCAGCCCGATCGTGGTGGCCATCGTGGCTGCTTGCGGGCTGATGATCCCGAAGACCTCTTCGCGAGCGATCACGTCTCCGGCCGGTACAGCGGACGCCATGGAGACGGTGACGCGGGTTGCTCTTGGTCCAACGCTCATGCGCAAGGTCGTGGAGAAGGAGGGCGGCTGTCTCGCCTGGGGCGGAGCGCTCGATTTGAGTCCCGCGGACGACATCTTCATCGGTGTCGAACGGCAACTCGACGTGGATCCCGAAGGGCAGCTCATCGCGTCCGTACTCTCCAAGAAAATTGCTGCAGGTTCCAACCATGTCGTGCTGGATGTGCCCGTCGGACCAACCGCCAAGGTTCGCTCGCAAGCCGTAGCGGCGAGACTGACTGCCAGATTGGAGCAAATCGCTGCGCGGTTCGGTATGACCGTGACCTGCATCCTGTCGGATGGCACCCAGCCGGTCGGGCGCTCCGTCGGGCCTGGGCTGGAAATGAAGGACGTCTTGGCAGTGCTTCGTGGACAGTCAGATGCGCCTGCAGACCTACGAGAACGTGCGCTGACGCTTGCTGCGGCAGTGATTTCGAGTGGAACCGCTTGCCAAGCGGTCAATGCGTCGGCGAAAGCTCGCGAGATGCTCGAGAGCGGCTTGGCGTTCGCAAAGTTCGAACGGATTTGCATTGCGCAGGGCGGGTTTCGCGAGCCAGCGACCGCAAAGTTGCAGCGCACGATTTCCGCTCTCGCGGACGGTCGAGTTGTCGCGATGAACAATCGAGCGATCGCGCAGCTGGCTAAGCTGGCGGGAGCTCCCGATGTTCCCGCGGCGGGCCTGCAACTGCACGTCAAGCTTGGAGATGTGGTCCAGCGCGGTCAGCCACTGATCACGCTGCACGCCGATACGGAAGCCGAGATCGCCTATCCTCTGGCATATGCTGCCGCCACTCCTGACGTCATCGCGCTCGAGGGTTAGGCGTGGCGATCTTTCTTGCGATGCCCGGTAATGAGGAACTCGCGGACCAGCTTGCGGCGCTGACGTCTGGAGAGGCCGGGGAGCTGGAGGTGCGACGTTTTCCCGACGGGGAGAGCTATGTGTGGGTCCGGTCATCGGTGAAGGGCCGCCGAACATTCGTCGTGTGCACACTTGCCCGTCCGGACTTGCAATTTCTCGCACTCCTGTTCGCCGCGTCCGAGTTAAGGAACCTTGGCGCGGAAAGAATCGAGCTCATCGCTCCTTATCTTGCCTACATGCGCCAGGATGCCCGCTTTCATGAAGGAGAGGCACTCACGTCCGCGATTTTTGCGCGGCTGATCAGCCTGCATTTTGACGCGCTCATTACCGTTGATCCACATCTGCACCGCCACGCCAGCCTCGACGAGCTCTACAGCATCCCGAGCACGGTCGTTCGGGTGGGGCCCTTAATCGGCGAGTGGATTGCAGCGAATATCGAGCGGCCGGCTATCCTCGGGCCAGACGCCGAGAGTGAGCAGTGGGTCGAAGCGATGGCTCAAACGGCTCGAGCTCCATGGGCCGTCCTGCGAAAGGCGCGGAAAGGGGATCGGCAAGTGGAGCTGCATGCGCCCGATCTACGCGAATTCGGCGGGCGCGAGATCGTCATTGTCGATGATATCGTCTCTTCCGGCGCAACAATGCTGCAGGCCATCGAGCTCGTCCGGGAGAACGGCTTTGGACCGCCGCAATGCATTGTCATTCATCTGCTGGCTGATACTGCCACAACGGCGAAGATCTCCAACGAGAGTGCCAGCCTATTCGCCTCCGACACCACCGAGAATGGCTATCAGCTATTCCAGGTCGGCCCGCTGATTGCCAAGGCTCTGGCGGGGACGACTGCGGACGCTTTATAATCTGATCAGCAGTCCGACGGCCAATAGGGGCGGGTGGTGGAGGCGAGTTCAACCAAAGGCGCATTCCATCGACGCACTGAGCTGACCCCTTATGCACTCGCCCTCGGTTTTTCCGGAGCGGGAATCGGGTTGCGATGGCTGCTTGATCCGCTGCTCGGGCATGCCGCACCCTTCTTGCTGTTCATCCTGCCCGTTGTTGGATCCGTGATCGCTGGGGGCCGCCGTGCGGGCCTCCTCGCCGGTGGGATTTCGCTGGCGGCGGGCTTCTTCTTCTTCATCCCCGCTTCCGAGTGGCTATCCCACCACACGCTTGTGCAAGCGGCTATCTTTGTCGGCGTGTGCGCGGGCATAGGTTGGCTTGGCGAGCGCCTGGCTTCAGAGCGGAGCACCGCTGAGCGCGCGCGCGAGGTTGCCGAGAGGGAAGCGGCAAATGCTCATCTTGCAAGCGAACAGCTTCGGCTGCTTCTCGAGGGAGCGACCCGCTATGCGATCATCCTTGTCGATGTTGCAGGCATCATTCTGACCTGGAACCGCGGCGCAGAGCGGCTTTTTGGCTGGAAGGAGGCGGACGCGATTGGCCGCCACTGCTCCATCCTTTACCCTATCGACGGCAGCGAGCGCGAACGTGCCGACCGGGATCTGACCCGAACGCTCGAGAACGGCGTCGTCAGTGAAGAGCGATGGCAGGGGCGCGCGGACTCCTCCGAATTCCTGGCCGATGTGACCAGCACGCCAATCTTCGACGATTCTGGCGAGCTGAAGGGCTTTTCCAAGGTCGTCCACGACGCGACTGAGCGTCGCGCCAGTGAGGTCGCGCTCGAGCAAAGGGAGCGGCAACTGGAGTCAATTCTTGCGACCGTGCCGGATGCTATGGTCGTGATCGACACGGTGGGGTCGATCCTTTCCTTCAGCGCGACCGCGGAGAAGCTGTTCGGCTACACCGAAGCGGAAGTGCTTGGCAGAAACGTGAACCTGCTCATGCCAAGCCCGGACCGCGAACGGCACGATTCCTACCTTCAGCGCTATCTCGAGACCGGGGTCCCTCGCATTATTGGCCACGGGCGGGTCGTGACGGGATTGAGATCGGACGGCACCACCTTTCCGATGAGGCTCGCGGTTGGCGAAGCCCAGGTTGATGACCAGAGAATCTTCACCGGTTTCGTCCAGGACCTCACCGAAACCCGCAATTTCGAAACGCGAGTTGAGCAGCTCAGGGCGGAGCTTATCCACGTTTCCCGGCTGAGCGCGATGGGGACAATGGCCTCAACCTTGGCCCATGAGCTCAATCAACCGCTCACCGCGATCGCCAATTACGGCGAAGCCGCGGGAAGCCTGTTCGAAGGGGCAGAAGATCTCGACCGCGAGACACTTCGCGAGATCGTGACAGAAATGGCAGAGCAAGCGCTGAGGGCTGGCGGCATTGTCAGGCGGCTGCGGGAATTTGTCGCGCGCGGTGAGGTCAACAAGACGATCGAAGACCTTCCCAAATTGATTAACGAAGCCAGCGCGCTTGCATTGGTGGGAAGCCGTGAAAAAGGCGTCGAAACGCGTTTTGACTTGGCGCCCGAGGCAACGCCCGTTCTTGCTGATCGCGTGCAAATCCAGCAGGTCTTGATCAACCTTATCCGCAACGCGATCGAGGCAATGTCGGACTCCGATCTTCGCGCATTGAGGATCGAAACCAGAAGGGTGGATCCCGACCTGGTGGAAATCCTCGTGACAGATACCGGGTCAGGGATTCTTCCGGAAATGTCGGACCGGCTGTTCGAGGCATTCTCATCGACCAAGGAAACGGGAATGGGCTTGGGCCTCTCGATTTGCCGCACGATTGTCGAAGCGCACGGCGGCCGGATCAAGGCCCGCCCGGCGTCGCCGCGCGGCACGGAATTTTCCTTCACCTTGCCACGCGCAGATCGGTTGGAGTGAGATGACGAAATTGCCGGTTTATGTTGTTGACGACGAGGAGCCGATCCGCAGGTCGGCCTGCCTGCTGCTCAAGGTTGCCGGGTTTGCACCCGATCCATTCGAGAGTGGGCGTGTTTTTCTGGAGGCCGAGGCGAAGCTTGAGCCGGGATGCGTTCTGCTGGACATTCGAATGCCGGATATCGACGGGATTACGGTTCAGCGTCAGCTAGTCGAGCGCGGAAGCCGCCATGCAACTGTGATCGTTACCGGCCACGGCGATGTCGCATCGGCGGTCGCCGCACTCGATGCCGGAGCAGTGACTTTCATAGAAAAGCCCTTCTCCCGCACGCAGTTGATGCCTGCCGTCGAATTCGCCTTCAGCAAGATTGAGAACGGCCAGGCTTATCGAGATCACCTCGACGCGGCGCGCAAGCGCGTCGAATCGCTTGGCACACGTGAAAGAGAAGTGCTTTCGATGTATGCGCAGGACAAGTCTTCGGAGCAAATTGCTGCGACTCTTGGAGCTCCGCCGGCCGAGATTGACATGAGCCGCGCGCTCATCCTGCAGCAGCTCGAAGTCGACAGCATCGCGGCAGCACTGACGCTCGCATTCGCCGCCGCTCGGGCGGCGCCCTAAGGGACATTACATAAAGACGCGCTCCTCAACGCCGTGGCAAATCCCAAGCGAATGGAACAGGTTGACTTAGCAACAGAGCCCCGCAAGCGGATCTTGCTGGTGGAGGACGACGCAGCGGTGCGTAGATCGCTCCAGCTGACGCTTTCGGCCGCCGGATATGACGTACGCGCCTATGCCGGCCCAAGGGGCCTGGCGGCAGACGCAGAGGCAATGCAGGCATCGTGCCTTGTCGCGGATCTCGTGCTCGACGGTTCCGATGCGATCCGGCTGTTGAGCGAATTACGCGCAGCGGGTTGGTCGGAGCCCGCGGTGCTTATCAGCGGCTTTCTCAACGAGCAGCGGAGGACAGACGCCACGAAGGCTGGCTTCGGAGCCGTTCTCGAAAAGCCGGTCTTTGGAGCGCCCCTGCTCAAGGAAATCCACCGGCTGATCGGTACGAATTAGGCGCTTCGTCCGGACCCAGGGGCGAGCCTCCGTATGTTTACCTATGTGTCTGCTACTCGGCCAAGGATAGATCTCAACACGAGCCTTCCGGGGTGCCTACCCACCTCCCCAGCCCGAGCCCCCGGAAGGCACGAGCCCGGAGGTTGAGATGCACGCTCTGGTCATCGAAGATGATGCGATCACGGCCATGCTCATGGAGGATGAGCTGCGAGACCTCGGATTCGTCTCGGTCGACATTGCTTCGACCGAACAGGAGGCAATCGAGGCCGTCGCAAGGAAATGTCCCGATCTGGTAACGTCGGATGGGACGCTCTTGTCCGGAAGCGGACTTGGCGCAGTCCGGCGAATACGCGATCTGTGCTCGACGGCGGTGCTATTCGTGACAGGCGATCCGGCAAGCGCTCGGCGTACGATGCCAAGATTGCCCGTGCTGGAAAAACCATTCACGATCGATCAATTCAATGCTGCCGTGAAATCGGCTCTTGCTCCCGCGTGCTGAGGTCAGCCTCTGCAGGAGGTTCCCAGCTGCTGAAATTCTCCAGCCTCGGTGCGGCCGGGACGGTCACGGGCTCGAAGCACCTCATCGAGCATGAAAATGGTCGTTTGCTCGTCGACTGCGGCCTATTCCAGGGGCCGCGCGAGCTCCGCGAGTTGAACTGGAGCCGCTTTCCCGTCGATTTCAGGTCGATCGATGCCGTCGTGCTGACACATGCCCATCTCGATCATTGCGGATATCTTCCGCGGCTCGTGCGGGAGGGTTTCTCCGGACCGATCTTCGCCACGCCTGCGACAATCGATGTCGCGCGTCTCGTCCTGCTCGACAGCGCCTATCTGCAGGAAAAGGACGCGGAGTTTGCCAATCGGCATGGGTTTAGCCGGCACAAGCCGGCGCTTCCCTTATATCGCGTCGCAGACGCGCACCGCGCGCTGAAGCAATTTCAACCCCTCGAGTTTCACCAGCCGACCGAAATCGGCGTGAGCGCCCGCCTGCAATTCCGGCGGGCCGGGCACATCCTCGGTGCGGCGACTGCTGAGCTCCAGTTGAATGGAACCACCTTCGTTTTCTCCGGCGACCTTGGCCGATACGACGATCCCATCATGGTCGATCCCGAGCGCGTGGAGCGCGCCGACGTGGTCGTCGTCGAATCCACTTATGGTGATCGCATCCATCCGAAGATCGACGCAGCGGCCGCCCTCCACGAGATCATCGATCGCACGGTGAGACGGGGCGGCACGGTGATCATTCCCGCTTTCGCCGTCGGGCGGACGCAGTCGCTGCTCTATCAGCTCTGGTCCCTGAAACGCGCGGGGGCGCTTGGCATCGTCCCGATTTATGTCGACAGCCCGATGGCTACGGATGCGACCGGCTTGATGGCCGCGCACATGCACGATCATCGCCTCGAACCCGCTGTGTGCCGCGAAGCATTCGGCATGGCCGCTTATGTGCGGGATACGGAAGAATCGAAAGCGCTGTCGGCAAACCGGATGCCGAAAGTCATCATCTCTGCCAGCGGCATGGCAACCGGCGGGCGCGTGCTGCACCACATCAAGGCATTCGGCGGAAACCCGCGCAACACGATCGTCTTTGCGGGATTCCAGACGAAAGGGACCCGCGGCCGAGCGCTGGTCGACGGCGTACGGGAAGTGAAGATCCACGGCCAATGGATCGAAATCAAGGCTGAAGTCGCCGATCTGACGGCATTCTCTGCACATGGCGACTCGAACGAAATCATGCGTTGGCTCGGCGGTTTTGCATCGCCCCCGCGCCGGACATTCGTCGTGCATGGCGAACCGGCGGCCTCGGCCGCACTGCGAGACCGCATCGAGACATCCTTAGGGTGGTCATGCACAATACCGATCATGGCTGAGAGCTTCGACCTCGAAGAGGTACAACGGTCGCCCGCCACCTAAGGGGGAACACGTAAGGCGCAGGAATTCTGCCGGCAGTAAATTGTCGCCCATGGAGCACGCCCCCGCCTTCACTGCGGCAGCGCCATATGCCACGGGCCGCGGGGGTCGGCGGCTTGTCCGCTGGATTGCGTTCCTGGGCCTGATCCTGTTGTTGGCCGCAGGCGGATGGTGGAAAGTAACCTCGCCGACCAGCGTCATTGCCAGTTCCGTCACGCGCGGTCCTGTCGCCGACGTCGTCTATGCAACCGGGTACGTAGAAGCGCGGCGCCCGATCGAGGTTTCCTCGCGCGTCACGGCGCCGGTCACGACGGTTCTGGTCGATGAAGGCGATCACGTGACGCGCGGCCAGGCACTCGCGACACTGGACGCTCAAGACCAGCGCCATAGCATTGCCCAGCTTGCCGCCGATCGGGTCAAGGCTGAGCAGGACGAAGGACGCGCGCTGGCCCTGTTCAGGCAAGGCTGGATGGCGAAGGCTGGCCGAGACCAGGCTGTGGCAAGCGCGAATGCCGCGCGCGCCGCGGAAGCGGCGTCCCGTGCCAAGCTCGATCAGTTCACGATCCGGTCCGGCATCTCCGGCGTGATCTTGCGGAGGGACGTTGAGCCGGGCGATCTTGCCAGTGCGGCGAAGACCCTGTTCGAAATCGGAGACCCAAAGCAGCTTCGCGTCACCGCGACGGTCGATGAACGGGATATTCCGATGGTCCGGACCGGCGCGCACGTGATGATGTCGACGGAAGCCTATCCCGGACGGATCCTGAAGGGCGAGGTCTATGAGATCACCCCGGCCGGCGACCCTCAGCAGCGCGCCTTTCGTGTTCGGGTTCGTCCGGACACGATTCTGCCGGTAGGCCTCACGCTAGAGGTCAACATCATGGTGGCCGAGCGGCAGCATGCGCTGCTTGTGCCGGCCGGCGCGATCCGCGGCCAATCGGTGTGGCTGGTTGAGCATGGACGGGCGCGGCGCGCTGCCGTTCAGACCGGCATCCGGGGCACGACGCGGACGGAAATCACGCGCGGGCTGTCCGACCGCGCATGCGTCGTCAATAATCCTCCAGCGACCCTGAAGGATGGCGAGCGCGTCTCTGCAAAGGGCTGTTAGTGCTGCCCATGTTCGCCCGTTCGGCGCTGATCCTCGCCATCGCCTCCCGGCATCTCGCCAAGCGCAAGCGCCAAACCGCTGTCGCGATCGCCGGCGTCGGCATCGGCGTCGGATTCTTCCTCGCGGTTTCGGCGATGATGATCGGGAGTCAGAATGACTTCATCGAGCGGCTCATCAATGCCGCTCCGCACATCATCATCTCGGATGAGATCAGGAGCCCGAGGCCTCAGCCTGCGGTCCGTGCCTTTCCGGGCACGATAGTCGAAGTCCACGGATTGAAGACCCGCAATGAGGTGCGCGGGCTTAAGGACTGGCAGGAAATTGCCCAGGCCGCCGCCGCCGTTCCTGGCGCGGTGGTTGCCCCGTCGCTGTCGGGGGCCGTGACGCTGCGCGTCGGCGGGAGGGAAGAGCCGCTCGGAATAATCGGGGTGGATCCACAGGTCGAAGAGAAGATCGAGAACGTGCAGGAGAATCTCTCCGCGGGGTCGCTTCACAACCTGGAAACGAGCCAGGGAGGTGTGATCATCGGGGAAGAGCTGGCGCAGCAACTCGGGGTCAGCATGGGTGACACCGTTGGTGCGACATCAGCCGCTGGAACGCGCTCGCTCAAGATCGTGGGCCTCTTCGCTCGCGGGCGGGGACAGTTCGGCAACAATGGCTATGTGCTGCTGCGCGAGGCGCAGTCGCTTACCGCGCAGCCGTTCGTGATCAACCGTATCGGCGTCAGCATCCCGGATCCTTATCAGGCGCAGATGGTCGCGGCCGACCTCGAATCCCGCTTCGGCTATAAAGCTCAAAGTTGGCAGGAGCGGTCCGCGGATTTCATGACCCTGATGCTGACCCGCAACGTGATCATGTATTCGGTCGTCTCCGCGATGCTCCTGGTGGCGAGCTTCGGTATCTACACGGTGGTTTCAACGTCGGTTGTCGACAAGCGCCGCGACATCGCGATTTTGCGCTCGATCGGCTTCTCGCAGAGCGACCTCCAGCGCATTTTCGTCGCCGAAGGCGCCATGCTTGCGGTGCTCGGCGTGCTCGCCGGTTGGCTCCTGGGCACGCTCCTCATGCAAGTCCTCGGCTCCCTGCAGTTTCCGATCCTCGGCAGAGTCGAGCACCTTCCGCTTGACCGCAGCGCCCGGCAGTTCGCGATTGCGGGCGCTGCTTCCCTCACCGCGGCAATCATTGCGGCCTGGCTGCCGGCGAGAAAGGCTGCGCGCGTCGATCCGGTGGATATCCTGCGCGGGGCAGCATGACGGCGCTGATGTCGGCGCGAGGGCTCACGCGGACGCTCGCGATCGAACCTCCGGTCACGTTGGTCCGCGATATCGATCTGGATGTAAGTCCCGGACGATTCCACGCCGTTATCGGCCCATCGGGCTGCGGAAAATCGAGCTTGCTCTACCTGCTCGGCCTGCTCGACCGACCAACCTCCGGCAATGTCGAATATCGAGGTGCCGATACAAACTCGCTCGATGGCGACGAACGCGCACAACTCCGCCTCGAGCAGTTTGGCTTCGTATTCCAGTTCCATTTCCTGCTGCCCGAGTTCACGGCGCTCGAGAATGTCGTCATGCCAATCCGTCGCCTCGGACGCCTGAGCGGAAGCGAAATGGCGGAACGCGCGCTCAATGTTCTCGACAGTCTCGATCTTGCGGATCAGGCCGGCAAAACTCCCGATCGCATGTCAGGTGGAGAAAGGCAGCGGGTGGCAATTGCGAGAGCGCTCGCGAACGACCCCGCACTGATTCTCGGCGACGAGCCGACCGGAAATCTGGACAGTGAAAACAGCGCTCGCGTCGTGAAAATCTTCCAGCGGCTGGCCCATGAGCAGGGGCGCGCCGTCGTTTGCGTCACCCACGACCCGAGCGTCGCGGCAGCCGCCGACGTTCGCATTCACATGCTCGACGGTGCGATCGAGCGGATCGAGTAGTCCGTTGCTGTCAGTCCAGATCCTTGGTTAGGACCGTCGTCTGAGCGTCGCCGGCGTATGCCTCAGTCCTGAAACCCTGCTCACGCTCCAGAGTGATCGCACGCTCGTTCGAGCTCGATTCGACACATTGAACGCGGCGGTAACCGCGCGCGCTTGCATATTTGCAGGCCTCCCGAAGCATGTCCCAGCCGATGCCTTGACCCTTGAGGTCTGATCGCACGAGGACGGCTACTTCCGCAGTGGAGGGTGAATGCCCTTCGGCAATCATGGCGGTGGCAGCGATGCTATTGTCCCGGGCATCGAACGCGACCAGGTCCTCGGTGGAGGAATGGTCTACATCGGTGAGCAATTTAGCGAGCGCCTCTGACGGTTTGACGGCACTCAGGAATCTGAAACGCAGGTCGGAGGCGCTGATAGACTTGAGGAACTTGAAAACGTCCCCACGATCATCGGGCGACGTCGGGCGCACAATCAGCCCGACGCCCTTTTGCGTCCGGACCTGCGTTGTCCACTGATTGAGAAGCACGGCAATTCTCCTCATGTCGCCAATCGCGCGACACGTTTCGCGCATTGGTCTTCATCTGCCCCAATCGTGCTTTGGGACATCAGGAGTTTCCCGTAGCTAGCTCGGGTACGGATAATTCCGTAACGCAACTCGCCCAGCGATCTGCGATTCTTGGCGACTTCCAAGGAGGACGCCCATGAGAGTCCGGGAAATCATGAGTCCGACAGTGGACTCGATCGATGCCAGCAAGACGATTGACTATGCGGCACGCCGAATGGCCGATGACGATGTCGGCATTCTTCCAATCCTCAGCAATGGTGAGCTCGTCGGGATCGTCACAGATCGCGACATAGTCGTGCGCGGCGTGGCTTCGGGCATTTCGCTCAGTGCGCCAGTTCGGCGAGTGATGACCAAACCAGTCTCGACCTGCGGACCGGAAGACGACGTCGAGAGTGTGCTCGCGCTGATGTCTCGCGAGCAGATCCGGCGAATGCCCGTCTGCGATCACAACCATGACGTGATCGGCATTATTGCGCTCGCCGACGCGGCGAAGTGGCAGTCATTGAAAGCAGAAGTGGGCGACACTCTCGCCGACATCTCCGGGCCGAGCGGCATGCACTGCCAAGTGCCAGTCTTCGCCTGACCCAAACTCAAGAGGGGAGTTAGAGCAATGAAAACTGATAGTCAGTTGCAGGTCGACGTGATGGAAGAGCTCAAGTGGGAACCTGGTGTGGACCATGAGCGCATCGGCGTGTCGGTGACCAAGGGAGTTGTCGCTCTCTCGGGAAATGTTCGCAGCTACGCAGAGAAATTGCTTGCCGAGAGGACTGTGCGCCGAGTGAAGGGCGTTCGCGCCGTCGCCGAGGAGCTTGAGGTGGTCTACGATTGGGAGCCGAAGAGGAGTGACTCGGAGATTGCCAAGCGCGTTGCCGACATCCTCGAATGGGATCCGATGATGCCCCGTGGAATTCAGGTCACTGTCGAAGGCGGTGTGGTCAGGCTCACCGGAAAGGTTGAGTGGAATTACCAACGCGATCTCGCCGTCGAGGATACGTCCAAGATCGCCGGCGTTGTGAGGATCGACTGTCAGCTGAAGGTCGCTCCGAACATCTCCACTGCTGACCTTCGTGAACGGATCGAACAGGCGTTCGAGCGCAATGCCGACCTTGAGGCCGAGAAGATCGTGGTCGAAGCCCAAGCAGGCAAGGTGACACTTTCAGGTCGGGTGAGCAGCTGGAACAAGCGATATCTCGCCGAGTCCGCAGCTTGGGCCGCGCCAGGCGTCGCGCAGGTCGAAGACAAGTTGATGGTCGCCTAAGCAATAGTCGCAAGGGGCGGCCGATGGCCGCCCCTTCGGTCCGGTGTCGAGCGATGAGTCTGTGACCGAACTCAGTTTTCTTCGCATCGGCCCTCAAACGCCATTGTGCTGCCCCAGGACGCCTCCAGCTGATCATGGACCTTGCCGCTCGATCGGTTCAACCGGAGCTGTCTTCGAACAACGATACGACTGTCAGCGCCGCGAAGTTCGCCCTTATAGCTGACCTCAGACGGCGTAACGGAAAGGCGACCTGTTCCCCATCGCTCGAAGGACTTTGACTCGGCATTCCATTCTTCGAGGGCCGAAGATTCGGAAATGAAGCGATAGATCCGTTCGGCCACGACCGGCGCTTGCGCTTCTACAACACGCTCGCCGAGGCAGTGGAATTCAAACTCCTCCTTGGCGCTGTGCCGCGAGCATGCAGCCAGCGCGAGCGCGCCAAAAGCCAGTGTGGGGATCGTCCGGCACATTCTGAAATTGTGGCAGGCAGGGCAACCGTAGTCGCTACGGATGTTTCCGTAGAGCCGGCGCCGGTGCTCGCGGACGCGCGAGCGCCTGGCCTGCGGCTCTGAGAGTCGAACTCAATGCGCAATTACGATCGGGATCGGACAATCCTTGAGAAGCGTCCGAGTCACGCCGCCGAAGACATATTCGCCGAAGCGGCTGTGGCTGTAGCCACCCATGATGATACAGGCAGCGGAGGCGCCCCTCGCCTCCGCCACGATGACAGCCGCGATCACGTCGTGCCCGATGTCGCCGGTCGGAGCGCTTTCGGTCGAGAGCTCCGCGAGGATGCCGTGACGCGAGAGATATTCAAGGAGCCTCGTCCCAGAGAGATCCATTTCCCCCGGCTTGCCTTCCGGAACCTGCAGGACCCTGACACTCGAAGCGAGCTTCAGAAGGCCGAGAGAGGCGCGAACGGCGTTGGCGCCCTCCATGCTTCCGTTCCATCCGATCAGCGCCAGTCCCGTGGGATCGAACCCTTTGCCGTTAGAGCCCGGGATCAGGATCGGCGTGCGGGAGCGCTGCAGCAGGTCGCCGAGGAAGCCGACCGTCGGCCCGACTAAATCGCGGCGCGCCGGCTGACGCGAGGTGATGAGGATATCAGCCAGCGACGCACGGCTGGTCAGGATTGACGCGACGTTGCCTGTAACCTGCTCATAGTCCCAGCTGACATCTTCCCGCTTCAGCCGTTCCTTCACTCGGAACTGGAGGTCGGCATTGCGCTCGTCGAGCTTGCGCATGACGTCCTCGATGACGAACACCGCGCCGAAGTTCTCGAAGGCCGCATATGCCTCGATCGGCGTGACATGCAGGCAGGAAACATGGGCCGAGCAGGTGCGCGAGAGCTCAACCGCCGTATCGATCCTCTGGTCGTGGAACTCGTCATCCAGAATGTGGAGAAGGATGGTCTTGATGCCCGATGCGCCGGCGAGCGCCGGACCTGCGCCCGCCCTCTCTGTCGTCAACTGCTGCTTAATCGCCATCATTCGCCTCCTCGCGACAGTCACCCGACCCGATCTATTCATCCTTCGATGGCCTGCGACGAAAGAATCAGGAGTTTTCCCTAGTCTGCACTCCGGACAAATGCGTAGCGACTCCTCGTGCGGAACGGACGAGAAGGAGCGGCCAACGTCGGGAGATCCAGCCCGTGAACGCGCCAACCGCTTCCTCAGTCACAACGCGCACGGCCAATCGGGTTCGCGCCTCGCTCATTGCCTGCGGCGGAGTGGCGATCATTCTGATGAGCCTCGCTTCTGCGCTCCTGCCGCTTACCCGATTCTCGGGAGCCGCAATCATTGGGACGATGATGGTTGCCGCGGGACTGGTCGAGATGATCGCCGGTGGCTTGCGCCTGAGGAATCGTGCCCTGGCTATATTGCCCGGCGCGATTACCTTGGTGGTGGGTCTCCTCTTCACAAGAGAGCCGTTCGATGCGTTCGTGCCGATGGTCCGTTTAGTGATCGGCTGGCTCTTCGCGCGGTGCGCGGTACTCGCCCTCGCAAGCGCCGAAGCCCGAGGATCGGTGCGCCTGTGGACGCTGGCCGCAGCAGCGACCGACCTGTCGCTCAGCGCAATTCTATTCATCGGCCTCTACGCGACGACGATCACCATCATCTTTTTCGGGCCCACTCATGAGATCGTTTCCGGTTTCGCCTGGGTGCTGGCGCTGAGCTTCGTTGCGAGCGGTAGCCTGCTGCTCGAGATCGCCGGTTGCGAAGCCGAGCAAGCCTTTCAGAACCAACCCAAGCGACATTAACCGACCCCAAAATGCTGACCATGAGCTACTATTTATCAACGCAGATGGCCGGGACCTTCGAGAATGCGCTGAAGCGTACTCGGGCAGCGTTGCAAATTGAGGGATTCGGCGTTGTCAGCGAGATCGACATCCAGCGAACGCTCAAAGAGAAGATCGGCGTCGAGTTCCGCCCTTATATGATCTTGGGAGCGTGTAATCCCGCGCTCGCGCACGAGGCACTGACGCTCGAAGAGAAGGTCGGCACGATGTTGCCCTGCAATGTCGTGATTCAGGAGACCGCGGCCGGCGTCGAAGTAGCGGCGGTCGATCCTGTGTCATCCATGCAAGCGATTGCGAACGCTGATCTCCTCGAGAAAGCCAATGACGTCGCCGGCAAGCTGCGCCGAGTCATCGCGCAACTCGCGCCCAGCAATGTTCAACGCTAGGGCGCCAGTCTCGGCCTTCGCGATTTTGCCGCTGCATTCTTCGAATTGGAGGAAATCGCGATGAACACCCGAGAAGCACCCGTGGCGCTTGTGACCGGCGCCAGCTCAGGGGATTGGGAGAGCCACCGCCCGGGCATTCGCTTGCGCCGGCTACACGATCGTCCTCGCCGATCTTCATGAGGAGGCTGGCCGCGAGACCGCCTCCGAATGCGAACGCAATGGCACCTCATCACGGTTCATCCAGTGCGACGTATCGGAAGAAACCAGCGTTCGGCAGCTCTTTACCGAGATCGATTCGACCTTCGGCCGTCTGGATGCTGCATTCAACAACGCCGGAATTGAGGGCGAGCAGGCGATTACCGGCGAATGCTCGATCGGCAATTTCGATCGGATCATCGCGGTGAACCTCCGCGGCGTTTTCCTCTGCATGCGCGAGGAATTGGGGCGAATGGCCAGGCAGGACACGGGAGGCGCAATCGTCAACTGTTCCTCGGTCGCGGGCCTTGTCGGCCTTGCGGGCATTCCAGCCTATGCCGCTTCAAAGCACGGCGTGATCGGTCTCACACGCACCGCCGCGCTTGAGTATGCGCACGCGAAAATCCGGGTGAATGCGGTCTGTCCGGGCGCGGTCGAAACGCCGATGCTCGAGCGCTTCATGGCGGGAACTCCCGGCGGTCGCGAGGCGATGGTGCAGAACGAGCCGGTCGGCCGCGTCGGCCGGCCCGAGGAGATCGCCGCCGCAGTGACGTGGCTCTGCAGCCCGGCAGCGAGCTTTCTGACGGGCCAGGCGGTTGCCGTGGACGGCGGCTGGACCGCGCGCTGAAGCATCCTTCAGTACTTGCGATCTATACGGCCATCCCGCACATTCATGGTGACGCGCAGCGCTCGCACACGATAAGCGCGACCTGAGTGCGCCGTGACTCCAGGCGCTTGCTCTGTCCTGCTCAAAGGAACGCCGACGAGCTCCTCCAGAGCATATAGGCAGCGACGACGAAGATTAGCGCGGCGAAAATGCTGGTCAGGTGGCCCGCGCCCGCGAGCCGCTTCGCCAGCCGCGCGCCGGCAAGGCTGCCGATGAACCCGCCCGCGATGAACGCAAAAGCTAGCAGCCAGTCGACCATGCCGGACAGCGCATAATTGGCGGCGGTGGTGAGCCCGAAGGCGGTGACCGCGACAAGCGAGGAGCCGACGGCGTTGATCATCGGCATGCCTGTGGCGGCGATCAGTCCCGGTACGATCAGGAACCCTCCGCCGATGCCGAAGAAACCCGAGAAGGCGCCCGTGCCGAGGCCATAGCCAAGCAGCTTCCGGGCATTCTCGCGGCCGAGCCGCACATGAGGGTCGCCCACTTCGCCGCGGCTGCGCAGCATCAGCACGCCGACCGCGATCATCACGAGCGCAAAGAGGAACAGCAGCTTTTGTCCATCGAACGCCTTGCCAAGCGTCGACCCGAGGAATGCGCCAGCTACCCCCGAGATTGCGAATACCAGGGCACAGCGCCATTTCACGGCCCCCGCGCGGGCGTGGTTCACGAGCCCGATTGCTGCATTGGCCGCAACAGCGAATGCACTCGTTCCGATCGCCAGGTGCGGAGAGGGTACGCCGACCAGATAAACGAGCAGCGGCACGGCAAGAATCGAGCCGCCTCCGCCGACCAGCCCGAGGACAAAGCCCACAAGGGCGCCCGAACCGGCGCCGAGCAGATATTGGACGGAATCGAGCATCACCGGGGTCGCGATAGCTGCTGGGCGAGCTGCCACAGCTGCCGCGAACGGGTGCCCGATCGGCAGAAGGCGAGCACGGGTCCGCCCGCCTGGTGCACGGCGGCGGCGAATGCACGCGCGTCGTCGAGGGTCGCTTCGCCCGGGCGGATCGGAATGTGCCAATATTTGAGGCCGAGGCGGTGAGCCTTGGCCGCGAGCTCCTTCGAGTCCGGTTGATCGGGGCTCTCGCCATCCGGCCGGTTGTTGATGATGCCGCGGAACCCCGCGTGCGCAATGGCGGTGAGAACCTCCATGCGCAGCTGCGGCGCGATCGTGACGCTTGCGTCCAGCTTCGTCAGGTTCATGGTTGACCTCATCCGTCAGACGCGTTGCGAAGCAACAAAGCGGGCACGGTCGGCGTCTGTCTCATGGCCAGGCGGTGCAGCAGCATTCCGGCGAACATCGCGGCGACGAACGGCCACGGTTGCCAGGACCCAAGCGACAGCGCCGAAATGGCGGGGCCGGGGCAGAAGCCGACCAGGCCCCAGCCGGCGCCAAACAGGACCGCTCCGCCAAGGAGGCGCGGGTCGACCGCCCTGTTCTCCGGAATGTGGAACCTGGCTTCAAGGAGCGGCGAGCGCAGGCGTCGGCGGATCAGATAGGCGATGGCCGACGGGAGAAGCGCTCCCGCCATGACGAACGCCAGAGTCGGGTCCCATTGGCCGGCAAGGTCGAGGAAGGCGAGCACGCGAGCCGGGTTCACCATGTCGGAGACGGCGAGCCCGGCCCCGAAAATGAGCCCGACGAGGAGCGGCGCAATGAGCTTACGCATCGTCAGCTCCCAAGCAGATGGCGGGTCACGAACACCGTCGCGAAGCCCGCGGCCATGAAGGTCAGGGTTGCGGCGATTGAGCGCGGCGACAGACGAGAAATGCCGCAAACGCCGTGCCCGCTCGTGCAACCGCTTCCAAGCCTGGTGCCGAAGCCGACGAGCAGACCGCCGGCAATCAGGGCCGGAACCGACGAGGTGATCTCGATATGCGGTGCTCGGACGAGAAGTGCCGCCGTCCATGCCCCGAGCGGAAGCCCGAGGAGGAACGCCGCCGCCTCGGACCATGGCGGTCCGGCACCGGCGATCCGCGTTGCGGCGGCGGCAATCCCGCTGACTCCGGCGATGCGGCCGGACAGGAGGAGATAGAGTGCCGCGGCGGTTCCGATCATCAGGCCACCGGCAATCGCAACGAGGGGCGAAAGAGGTTCCACTGCCGGATCCTTCTAGAGCGCGTTCAGCGGAAGCTTGAGGTAGCGGGTGCCGTTGTCCTCCGGCTCGGGGAAATGGCCGGCCCTCATGTTCACCTGGATGGACGGAAGGATGAGCCGCGGCATTTCGAGGGTCGCATCGCGTGCGTTACGCATGTCGGCGAACTCGTCCTCGGTCACCTTTTCGTGCACATGGACATTGGCGACCCGCTCGGCGAGCATGGTCGTTTCCCACACGAACTCCTCCCGGTTCGGCGCCTTATAGTCGTGGCAGAGGAAGACGCGCGTCTGGTCGGGAAGCTGCATCAGTCGACGGATCGAACGGAACAACCGCCGCGCGTCGCCGCCCGGAAAATCCGCTCGCGCTGTTCCATAATCCGGCATGAACATCGTGTCGCCGACGAAGGCTGCATCGCCGATCACGTACGCGAGGTCGGCCGGCGTGTGCCCCGGCACGTGCAGAGCGAGCGCCGGAACCTTGCCGATGGCGAACGCGTCGCCGTCGCCGAAGAGCCGGTCGAACTGCGAGCCATCACGCGCAAATTTGGTGCCTTCGTTGAAGATATTCCCGAAGACGCTCTGGACGGTCAGAATCTCCTTGCCGATCGCAATCTTCCCGCCGAGCTTTTCCTGGAGATAGGGCGCGGCCGACAGATGATCGGCATGGGCGTGTGTCTCGAGGATCCACTCGACGGTCAGGCCCTCCTCCCGCACACAGGCGATGATCGCGTCGGCGGACTTTGTCGATGTCCGGCCCGAAGGCTGGTCGAAATCGAGCACGCTGTCGATGATCGCGGCGGCCCTCGTATCCGGGTCGGCAACGACGTAGCACGCGGTGAAGGTCGCCTCGTCGAAGAAGGTCTTCACGATCGGAGCGGGAAGCTCGCCGCGGAGTGCTGTCTCGACCTGGTCGATGGCGTGTTGGAGGTTGAGGTCGTCAGTCATGATTTCCGGTCCTGATTGGGATGGCCGCGCGCCCGAGCTCGGGGCAAAAAAGATCGTGGAGCAGCGCCAGCACGCGGTCCGCCTTGGCATCACGGACGCTGTAGAAGATGGTCTGCGCCTGCTTGCGAGTCGCGACGATCTCCTTCTCACGCAGCTTCGCCAAGTGCTGGGACAGCGCCGACTGGCTGAGGCCCAGCCGGTCGCAGAGCTGGCCGACCGAAAGCTCACCCTCTTCGGACAAATGACAAAGGATGAGCAGCCGTTGTTCGTTAGACAGCACCTTCAGCAGGCCGGCAGCCTTCTCTGCCTCGCGGCTGAAACGGGTGATGATCTCGAGGTTAGCGTTATCCATTACGTGCTAATGTAGATAGTGCTAATGAATGTTCAAGCAACGATTGACCGTGCCCTGTCGCCCCGTCCGGCGCTGCATTCCCATGGGCAAAGCATTCGTCTGCACGGTCGTGCACGGCAAGCTATCTTGTGTTTAGCCGCCGTGGCTCAAACGGCGTGGTTCTCACGCTCATGCCATGGATATGCGGACACGTGCTCCTACTCCGCCGCGCGAGCACAGCTGATGCACAGCGCTGCCTCAGGACGGGCCTCGAGACGAGCCGGAGCGATCTCCTCACCACAGCGCAAGCATGTGCCATAAGATCCGTCGTCTAGCCGGGCCAATGCGCGCCTCACCGAAGCGATCTCGCGTGCCACCAGCGCGGCTTCGCCTTCGAGCGATACGTCATCCTCCATCTCGACGGCTCGCTCGGACGAGTCCGGATCGAGCGGATCGCCCAGATCTTCGTCAATCCGTTGCTGCCGCTCTTCGAGTTCGGTCAGCATGGTCTCGAGCCGAGCTTTCGGCGCCTCGATATCGTGCATATTCCGTGGTCCTCCACGCAGGATTGGCGGCCATCTAACAGCAGACTGCATTGTCTGCGCATCCGTATCCTTGCGTAGAGACTGCGATGAGGTGGTCTGCATCGCCACTCCTGAACCCTTCTATGCGACGGGCAGTTATTTTCGAGGATTTCAGCCAGACTACGGACGGCGAGGTCCGTCAGTTGCTCGAGGACGGTTCAGCGGTCGGCGCACATGTTGAATGGCGCTCAACAAGAGCAGGGGCATGGAATTGGATGGGGGCGCTTCGACGCGGGCCCCAATGCGGTGTAGTCCGGTGGCGCCGGGCCATGGATCAACCTGTGGCGCCCCCCCGGCCCGTTGTATCTTACGACACAATGTCTTGGGGAACGCCACAAGGTCTTGGCCAATCATCTCATCGTGTAGCCTCGGACCAAAGCCGATCTGAAGACCGGCTCAAAACGACGCTTCACTCCATGACTGACAAGAGGTCCCTACGCTGCGGCAGCTGAGTCGCGAATAAGGAATTGTACTTAGCTTCGAGCCAGAGAAACTCTGAATGTAATGCCGCAAGCTGACGCTTCCAGTCGGTGCATTCGCCACTGGCTCGGAGTGGCACACCCATCCGGATAATTGCGTAATGATCACGTCACTTGATCGGGCATAATCCGCGTCCAACAAGCACCAAATGGAACGTTCGCCGGATCAGCATCAAAGGGGCAACCTGGTTCCGCGACGTTGGCGAGTTCCAGCTCGCCGCAAGCGGAGGAGGGCAACTTCAGGTTACCCTCCTCCATCTGCAGCTTCGCGCCACCGGCAGCGACTATCTGCAACTAGTTGGGCCAAAGAACGGAGCCGGGCCAGTCGACTGGAGGACCTAGCGAGTGTGAGCAGGCTTCACTCCCATACTGAAACGCACGCAAACTCGCGGATCGGCTGGTTGCGCGCCGCCGTGCTCGGAGCGAATGACGGAATCGTATCCACGGCTAGCCTCGTCATCGGGGTCGCAGCTTCGGAAGCGAGCCGCTCCGGCATATTGATCGCGGGTGTCGCCGCATTGTTTGCCGGCGCCATGTCAATGGCGGCAGGCGAATATGTCTCCGTCAGTTCCCAGGCCGATACCGAACGGGCGGATCTTGATCGCGAACGAGGCGAACTCAAGCAGCAACCCGACTTCGAGCGAGAAGAGCTCATCAGGATCTACGAGGCTCGCGGCGTCAATCGTGAGACAGCTGCTGCCGTCGCCGACCAGATGATGAGGTTTGATTCCCTGGGGACGCACGCCCGCGACGAGCTTGGTTTGTCCGAAACCATGACCGCTCGCCCGTTGCAGGCTGCGATTACGTCGGCTCTCACCTTCACGGCGGGAGCCACAGCTCCGCTGATCGTGGCCGCATTGATGCCCATGTCCTATCTGGCCGTCGGCGTCGCAGCCGCTTCCCTCCTGTGCCTTGTTGTTCTCGGCGCGCTGGGCGCGCGTGCCGGCGGAGCTCCGCTCATGCGGTCGGTCTTGCGGGTCAGCTTCTGGGGCGCGCTCGCAATGGCCGTCACAGCCGGAGTGGGCCGCATTTTTGGCGCTGCCGTCGGCTAGGGAGCAAGAGCGCACCGCGATGACGGCGACGCAGCGCTTCCAATCGCGGCAGGGTCTTAGCGAACGGGAAGCGGCGTCGCGCCTGCTACGTTTTGGACCCAATCTCGTTCACGAGCCTAAATCACGCTCGGTTCGCGAAATCCTCCGCGAGACGTTGCGCGAACCGATGTTCCTGCTCCTGACCGGAGCCGCGACGCTTTATCTTTTCATCGGGGATCTGGCCGAAGGTCTGTTCCTCACAGGGGGAGCGCTGCTTTCGCTCGCTCTGGTCATCGTGCAGCGATCGCGCACCGAGCGCGCGCTGCGCACGCTCAACGCTCTCGCGGAGCCGAGGACTCGGGTGATCCGCGAGGGCAAGGTTCGAACCATTTCCGCTCGAGAGCTTGTGCCTGGCGATCTGGTGCTCGTCGAGGAGGGGGGTCGGGTCCAGGCGGATTCCGTGCTGGTAGACGGCGATGCTCTCGAGGTCGACGAATCCGCGCTCACCGGAGAGTCGAACCCTTGTCTGAAGACTCCGTCCAGCCTTCCTCCAGGCGACTACGAGATTCCCGCGCCCGGCGAAGAAGTTTCTTCGGCCCTCTACGCCGCGACACTCGTCGTCAGAGGCCAAGGCGTTGCCGAAGTGAGGCGCACAGGGAGCACTACGGAAGTCGGACGCATCGGCAGCGAACTCGCAATTCTGCGCGAGGAGCCGACACTGCTCCAGCGTGACACCGCACGTCTGATTCGTCGCTTGGGCGTACTCGCGGTCAGCTTCTGTTTCATCGTCATTCTCGTCTACGGGATGCTACGTCAGGATTGGTTCAACGGGGCGTTGAGCGGGATCACACTCGCCATCTCGCTCATCCCGGAAGAGTTTCCGATGGTGTTGACGATCTTCATGGCGCTTGGCGCATGGAGACTGGCCCGGCACAATGTGCTCGTCCGCCGATCAGCAGTAATCGAAACGTTGGGCGCGACGACGCTCCTTTGCGTCGACAAGACCGGCACCCTCACGGAAAACAGGATGGTGCTTCGTGAGGGCTGGCGGGATGGCCGCCTGATCGACCTCGCAGCCGATAACTCCGACGAAGCCGCGAGCCTCATCGGCTATGCGCAACTCGCCTGCACGCGGGAAGGGCACGATCCAATGGACGCGGCCGTCCACCAGACCGCTGGCGTACCGTCCGAGGGAACACTGCTTCGTTCCTATCCGCTCCGGCCGGGTTTCCTGGCGTTCGTGCAGGTCTGGCGCGCGGACGACGGCACGATTGTCTACGCAGCGAAGGGCGCTCACGAAACTATCCTCTCGCTATGCGAGCTGGAGGCACCGCTATCGCGGATCATCGAGGAAGCTGCGCACGAGATGGGTGCGCGAGGCCGAAGGGTGTTGGCAGTGGCCACGAGGCGCTTCGACTCCGATCCCGCGCTTGCAGCCGATCAGCTGAAGTATCGATTCGAAGGCCTGATCGGATTCGAGGATCCGGTGCGCGCCGACGTGCCCGGCGCTCTTGCCGAAGCGCGCCACGCTGGGGTGAGCGTCGCCATGATTACCGGTGACTTTCCCGCTACGGCCCTGGCCGCAGCAAAAGCCGTCGGAATCTCCACATCCGCCGGCGTCATCAGCGGCGCTGAGCTCGCCGGCAGATCTCCAGTACCACCCGATGCGCGGATCTTCGCCCGCATCGACCCCGAACAGAAGCTGCGGCTGGTGCAGCACTTTCGCGATTTCGGACAGGTCGTCGCAATGACGGGGGACGGAATCAACGACGCACCTGCTCTTGCGGCTGCGGACATCGGCATCGCAATGGGCCAGCGCGGGACCGACGTTGCGCGGGAAGCCTCCGATCTAATCCTGCTCGACGACCGCTTCGCCTCCATTGTCGGCGGCGTCAGGCTGGGCCGGCGGATCTTCGCGAACCTCAGGCGCGCGATGACCTATATCACAGCCGTCCATGTGCCGGTTGCGGGCCTAGCCCTGTTGCCGATTCTGCTCGGATTGCCGCCACTTCTCTATCCGATGCACTTGGTGCTCCTTGAACTCCTTATCGATCCGCTCTGTTCAATCGTCTTTGAGACCGAGCCGAGTGAGCCTGATTCAATGAGGAAACCACCGCGGCGCCGTGACGAACCACTGTTCGGCTGGAGCCAAATTTCCTTCGCAGTCCTTGAGGGTCTGGTGCTGCTTGCGGCCGTCCTCTTCTTTTATATCCTGCTGCTTTATCGTGGAGAGGCCGAAGGCGGGGCACGCGCCGCCGCATTCACGTCCCTGTTCGTGGGCCATTTGACGATCGCCGTAGCGGCGATTGCCTCGAACTCGACCAAGCTGCTCGTCGGCGAACGAATACCGTTTCTGGTCATCACCACAGGTGCGGCATTGCTCCTCGCATTATCGCTGACAGCGCCATTCATGAGGAATCTGCTTCAGTTTTCGGCGATTTCGATAAGGCTCCTCACTCTCAGCGCCGCCCTGGGAATCCTTGCGGGGGGCTGGCCGCTGCTGAGCAGAAGCAGGGCGAGCAGGAAGCTAAAGGACCAACAGATTCAGGAAATTGAATCTCAGGCTTGATCCTGACCGGTGAAGCGCTCTCAGAAGGACCTTCTGTTCGTTGCTGCACGAACGTCGGGTTGCTGCCTGGGCCGCCTGAATGCAGTTGGTCCGCTAACGGCCAAAAACCCCCGAGCCGCTTCGTTCTTTGGAAGGCCAATCCTGGCCAACGGAGAACGACGATGGGACACTCGTCATATGACCCGGTTGAACAAGGACCGGCGTGGAACGCGGGAAAGAAGCTTGGGGCCAAGCGTCCGCTCAAACCCAAGGAGATTTGGGAGATCCGCTTCATGCTCGATCGGGAACATCGACTGCGGGACCGCGCGCTCTTCGACCTGGCGATCGACAGCAAACTTCGCGGGTGCGATCTGGCAAAGGTCCGCATCGGTGATCTCGTATCAGGCGGCCGCGTTAGAAATCGCGCAATGGTCATCCAGCAGAAGACGAAGCGGCCGGTTCAGTTCGAGTTGCTCGAACCTGCCCGTTCAAGACTGCTCGCGTGGCTGGAACGCCGCGGCGGCTCGTTAGACAACTATGCGTTTCCGAGCCGCGTCGATCGGCTCGATCATCTGAGCACGCGCCAGTACTCCAGACTCGTCGAGGAGTGGGTAAGCGGTATTGGGCTACGGAAGGAGGATTACGGGACTCATTCTCTCCGACGCACCAAGGCCGCATTGATCTACAAACAGACCGGCAACCTTCGAGCGGTCCAGATCCTGCTTGGACACTCAAAGATCGAGACCACTGTGAGGTACCTGGGGGTCGAGGTGGAAGACGCGCTCACGTTGGCTGAGGCCACTGAAGTGTGACTACCGGCCGGCGCTCATCTCGTATGGGCGCCGGCGTCATTTGGCCGGCAGCGGAATAGCCGGACTTAGCTTCTAGCGGCCGAAACCGGACGTTCGTACCATGTGCGCGTGCGCTTCACGATGGTCACGACGGACAGC
>Ga0207678_10000547_pt1 | contig 34412 bp, 23 predicted proteins | sample KBSC63metaG_FD_184319 | JGI IMG/M metagenome (GOLD analysis project Ga0207678, IMG submission 184319) | Corn rhizosphere microbial communities from Kellogg Biological Station, Michigan, USA - KBS C6-3 metaG (SPAdes) (version 2) | ecosystem: Host-associated > Plants > Roots > Rhizosphere > Soil ... | reverse complement strand
GCGATCCAGCTCGCGATCGAATACGATCCCGCTCCGCCGTTTCACTCCGGTCATCCTCGGGACGCACGGCCGGAAGTCATCGCGATGGTCGACAAGAAACTGCCCGGTGCATCCAGGGGGCTCGCACGCATCCCCGGCGTTCGCTGAAACGCTTGTCTGCAACAGGTGCAACCCGCGGCCGTGCTCGATGAAGGCCGCGGCCACCTGCCCGCTCCACCGGCCCATTTGGTGCCGCCCTTTCTATTCAAGCCCGTTCGGGAATCACACGATGCAACAGATCCGTTTTTGTACTGCTGCTCTCGCAGCCTGCGTCTCCTTTTTCGCATTCACGGCGCCGGCCACCGCCGGCGGTGCGCAACGTCCGCCCGAAGCGGCCATCAAGGCCGAAAACGCCCGATGGGCGAATGCTTTTGCGCGCGGAGACTATGAGGAGATCGGCCGCCTCTACACCGACGACGGCACGCTCTTGCCGCCCGGTGGCGACAAAGTCATCGGGAGCCGCGCGATCGCCGAGTACTTCACCAAGGGCTATGCCGGAACGAAACCGGGCACCGTATCGTTCAGCCATTACGAGTTCTACGGTGACGACCGGATGGTGACGGAGGTGTCGGATGCGGAGGTGCGCGATCACGATGGAAAGCTCAAGATCCGCGCCAAGCAGATCCTCGTGTTTGTGAAGCAGGCCGGCGAGTGGAAGCTGCATCGCGACATGTGGAACGACTACCCTCCGGTCAAAACCGCCGACCATTAAGCGGCCGGCGAAATCGCCCTTCGGTGAACGTTGACCACTCAGCGCGCTAATCGGCCGACAGTCGATCAGCGCGCGCCGTTCGATCTGCTCTCGCGTCGAATCGCTTGCGGTGGATGCCCGTGCAGCTTGATGAAGGCCCGTCGCATCCGCTCCGGATCGGTGAATCCCACCGCCAATGCGATCTGTTCGATCGGTTCGCTGCCGCTCTGCAGGCGCAGCCTCGCGGCTTCGACGCGCAAACGCTCGACGGCCTTGGCCGGTGTTTCTCCGGTTTCCCGGCGAAAGGCGCGGCCGAACTGTCGCACACTCAATCTCGCGGCATCGGCAAGCCGTTCGACAGGCAACGCTTCAGCCAGATGCTCCCTGGCAAAATTCAGCGCGATGCGGATGCGATCCGATTCCGGCTCCATCTGCGACATGGCGGAGAATTGCGACTGCCCTCCCGGTCGACGATACGGAACGACCAACAGCCTCGAGACAGCGCGCGCGGTCTCCGCGCTCATGTCTCGTTCAATCATGCCGAGCGCCAGGTCTATTCCGGACGCGATGCCCGCCGACGTCCATACGCGCCCGTCCACCACGTAGATGCTGTCACCGTCGACCCGGGTGCGAGGAAAGCGCGCCTGCAATAGCGCCGCGTATCGCCAGTGCGTCGCGGCTCTCAAGCCATCCAGCAAGCCCGTTTCCGCGAGCAGAAACGCGCCCGTACAGACGCTCGCGACCCGCGATGCCCTGGCGGCCAATTTTCTGGCGGCGGCGATATTCTCCGGCGTCTGCATCGGATCGATAGTGCCGCCCACGAACACGACGGTGTCGAACGCGCGCCTTGCGGCGGGCTTCGTGTCGATCGACAGGCCCGTATTGCCGTGCACCGGGCCGCCGGATTGCGAGATGACATGAAGATCGTACGGCGTATGGCCCGCGGCCGTGGCCACCTGATTGAAGGCCGCCAGTGGGCCGCCCAGATCAAGCGCATCGTAGCCACGGCAAACGAAGAATCCGATTCGATGCATGACGAGCGGTTATCGCAAACCCAGGAGAGGCCTATTTTAGCGGGAACCCTCGAATTGCGTCATTCGGCGACCGGAAGCTTCGCCACGACCTTGATCTCGAAGTCGAAGCCGTAAAGCCAGGTGACGCCGACCGCGGTGAGCGCCGGATGCGGCGCGTCGCCCCAGAACTCCGGCACGACCTGCCAGACGCGCTCGAAGGTCGATTGCGGATCGACCATGAACACCGTGACGTCGACCACATCGTCGAACGTGCAGCCGGCCGCGTGCAGGATCGCGTTCAGGTTTCGAAACGCGAGCCGCACTTGTTGCTGCAGATCCGGCTCGGGCGTGCCGTCCTCGCGACTGCCGACCTGACCGGAGACGAACAGCAACCCGCCCGCCCGTACGGCCGGCGAGTACCGGTTGCGCTCGTACAGCGCCCGACGTCCCGGCGCAAACACCACATCGCGCTTGCCCACCTTCACCTCCATGGATCACTGGTTTCGATCGGCACACTGTACCGACCGACACCCGCGCGATAAACGACCATCCGTGTTCATGACCGTTTGTAAAATGCAAACAATTCAAATGCGAGGCACACACTCATGGATCGCTTCGATGCGATGCGCGCTTTCGTCCGGGTCGTCGAGGCGGGCAGCTTCACGAAGGCCGCCGAGACGCTGCATATGAGCAAGACCACGGTCACGCAGCTGGTCCAGCAGCTCGAGGCGCGCTTGCGGGTCCGGCTGCTGAACCGGACGACGCGCAGGATCAACGTCACGCCGGACGGCATCGCGTACTACGAGCGCGTGACGCGGCTGCTCGCCGATATGGACGACGCCGAAACGAGCCTGTCGAGCGCATCGGCGGTGCCACGAGGCCGGCTGCGGGTGGACGTGCCGAGTCCGTTCGCGCGCCTGATCCTGATCCCCGCGCTGCCGGCCTTCCTCGCCCGCTATCCGGACATTCAGCTCGACATGGGCGTGAGCGACCGCACCGTCGACATCATCGGCGAGAACGTGGATTGCGTCGTGCGCGGCGGCGAGCCGAACGATCAGTCGATGGTCGCCCGGCGCGTGGCGGACCTGTCGCTCGGCATCGTTGCGTCGCCCGGCTATCTTGCGCTCGCGGGCACGCCTTCGCATCCCGCGGAACTCGAAAACTCGCATCACCGCATCGTCGGGTTCTCATGGGGACGCGCGGGCAAACTCTATCCGCTCGTCATGCATCGCGGCGACGAGACCGTCGCGGTGCAAGGCCGTTACGCGCTCGCCGTCGATGACGGCAATGCCTACCTCGCGGCCGGCGTGGCCGGCCTCGGCATCATGTGGCTGCCGCACTATATGGCGAAAGCGCATCTGGAGCGCGGCGAACTCGTCACGCTGTTCGACGACTGGCAGCTCGATCCGATGCCGCTATACATCGCATATCCGCCGAACCGCCACGTCAGTGCCAAACTGCGTGCGTTCATCGACTGGGTCGTCGAGCTGATGAACGCGCATGCTCCCGTGGAACCGCAATGAGCACGTTACGTGCGTCATGCGCGCCCGCGCCCTTCGTGCGGATGGCGGCGGCATCCGCGTCGCATCATGCGCGAGCCACCCCTTCCGCTGCCGCGCCGGCGGATGAGGCCAGCTCGTCGATTCGCGTCGCACGCAGCAACACGGGTCGATCGACCATCTTCCCGTCGACCGTCACCACGCCGCCATTCGACTCACGCATCGCATCGAGCACCCGCCGCGCCCAGCGCACCTCATCGTCGCTCGGCCGAAAGCACTTGTGCACGAATGCGATCTGTTTCGGGTGAATGCAGAGCTTCGCGCCGAATCCCAGTTGCTTCCCGTTGAGCGCGTCGCGCGCGATGCGTTCCCCGTCGTGGATGTCCGGCGTCACACCGTCGACCGGCGACTCGATTCCGGCCACCCGCGAAATCAACGTCAGTTGCGACCGAAAGTGATTGAGCGAAACGCCATCGTCCGACATGCCCATGTCCGCGATGAAATCGAGCGTGCCGAACATCAGCCGCTCGACGTACGGCGCTTTCGCGACGTCGAGCGCGTTCCACATGCCGTGCGCGCTTTCGATCAACGGATAGATGGGCACACGCCGGCGCGCAAGCGCGACGGCCGCGCACACATCGTCCGCCCGCGCGGCCTTCGGCAACACGATACCCGCGACGCCCTTCAACGCGCCAAGTGCGGCGTCGGCCTCGAACCACGGCGTGTTCCGCGCATTGATCCGCACGAGCACCGGATGCTCGGGCGAAACCCACTGCGCGATCGCATCGCGCGCAGCGGTTTTCGCGTCCGGTTCGACGGCATCTTCTAGATCGATGATGACCGCGTCGGCGCCGCTTGCGAGCGCCTTGCCGAACCGCTCGGGCTTGTTGCCCGGCACGAACAGGTATGACTGGGCAGGCGCCGAGCGCCCGACGCTCGCGCGCGTCGCGGTATCAGACGGCATCGACCACCTCCGGAAGCCGCTCGAACACATCGCCGACCAGGCCGTAGTCGGCCACGCTGAAGATCAGTGCTTCGGAATCCTTGTTGATCGCGACGATTAGCTTCGAATCCTTCATGCCGGCCAGATGCTGGATCGCACCCGAGATGCCGACCGCGATTTCGTCGAACGGGTTCATCGACATCTTCACGTTCGCGATGTCGACGCCCGTGGTGTCCGGCTTCACGCGGACCTTCACGTTGCAATCGACTGCCCGTTTCATCGCTACTACGATCTTCACGCGCTGCTCCTCTATCGGTCATTGGCGTCATCCGGTATCGCGTGCCATTACACGCGTAATCCCGGACAGCCACAACTATCGATTCGCTCTGCCGGTCATAGCCAGAACCTATTGCACGGCCGTTTTCCGGCGCCGGATGCGACGCTGCCCGGAAACTCCGGGCCGTTCGCCGCCAGCGTCCCGGTAATCGCCAGGAATCGCGCGATATCGTCCAGCGCATCACGCATGACAACGGAGCGGCGAGATCCGCACCGCGCCGTCGAGCGGAAACGATTTCAACATCCGGCCCGAATACAGGCTCGGCGCAATGCATTCATGCCGGATCGCGTCGCCGACGATGAACAGGCCGGGCTTCACGCGATGCATGCCCGCCTGACCCGCGACTTCATGGGGAGGCTCCGGCATACGCCAACGGGGACCATGGCGCGGTCGAACAGGCGCAGTGCTGCGTCGCACAAATAGAGCCCCGGTTGCACCGCCTCCGCGCATCGACGGCGCTACCGGCGCAATCGCCACCGCGCCATCCGTCGCGACCCGGCGCTAGCGCAAACCCCGACCCCGGTTGCACTGTTCATCGCCGTTTGTGTCCTGTATTGTCCTTCCATCCCCGGTTGCCGAACCGGTGCATGGGAGGCTCACGATGCAGAAAAAGAATGCTGCAGCCGTCTGGATCCTGATCGCGATGGTGGCGGGCATCGTGATCGGCTACATGATCTATACGAGCTTTCCCGACAAGAAAGCCACCACCGAAATCGCCGGTTACATCTCGCTCGTGTCCGACGTGTTCCTGCGCCTGATCAAGATGGTGATCGGCCCGCTCGTGTTCTCCACGCTGGTCGTCGGCATCGCGCACATGGGCGACGCGGCATCGGTCGGGCGCGTGTTCGTGAAGGCGTTCGGCTGGTTCGTCACCGCGTCGCTTATCTCGCTGCTGCTCGGCCTCTTCATGGCGAACCTGCTTCGCCCCGGCGACAACCTCGGCTTGCCGCTGCCGGACATCGGCGCCTCGGCGAACCTCGCGACCTCCAAGTTCACGCTGAAGGATTTCGTCGGCCACATGGTGCCGAAGTCGTTCGCCGAGGCGATGAGCAACAACGAAATCCTGCAGATCGTCGTGTTCTCGATGTTCTTCGGCGTGGCGCTCGCCGCGATCGGCGAGCGCGGCAAGATCCTCGTCGCCGCGATCGACCAGCTGTCGCACGTGATGCTCAAGATCACCGGCTACGTGATGAAGCTCGCGCCGCTCGCGGTGCTGGCCGCGATGGCCGCGACCGTCGCGGTCAACGGCCTGTCGGTGTTGCTCAAGTTCGCGGTCTTCATGGGCGACTTCTACCTCAGCCTGTTCCTGCTGTGGGCGCTGCTCGTCTGTGCCGGGATGGCGTTCCTCGGGCGGCGCGTGTTCAAGCTGCTGGCGCTGATCAAGGAAGCGTTCATGCTGTCGTTCGCGACCGCGAGCTCCGAAGCCGCGTATCCGAAGATTCTCGACGCGCTCGACCGGTTCGGCGTGCGGCGCAAGATCTCGAGCTTCGTGATGCCGATGGGCTATTCGTTCAACCTCGACGGCTCGATGATGTACTGCACGTTCGCGTCGCTGTTCATCGCGCAGGCATACAACATCCATCTGTCGCTCGGCACGCAGATCACGATGCTGCTGGTGCTGATGCTCACGTCGAAGGGGATGGCCGGCGTGCCGCGCGCATCGCTCGTCGTGATCGCGGCCACGCTGCACCAGTTCGGGCTGCCGGAGGCCGGGCTGCTGCTGATCCTCGGCGTCGACACGTTCCTCGACATGGGCCGCTCGGCCACCAACGCGGTGGGCAATTCGATCGCGAGCGCCGTGGTCGCGAAATGGGAAGGCCAGCTCATGTCGGAGGCGGAAGCCGAGGCCAACCTGGCGCGCATCGAGGCGGAGCAGGAAGGCACGATCGCGCATCCGGCGGATGTCTGACGGAGGCCTGGCGATGAAGATGCAGCGATTCTGGCGCGCGCTCGCGCTCGCAGGCCTGCTTGCCGCGGGCGCAACCGCGCGCGCGGACGATGCGCCCGCCCCGCCGCCGCGCGTCGAGCCGCTCGCGCCGGCCCAACTGACCGGCACGCTCGCGAAGGTACGCAGCAGCGGTACGATCGCGCTTGGCTATCGCGACGCGTCGATACCGTTCTCGTACCTGAACGCGCGCAACCAGCCGATCGGTTATTCGATCGAGCTCTGCAAGGCGCTCGTGTCGTCGATCGAGGACGCGGTCAACAAGAGCCTGACGATCCGCTGGGTGCCGGTCACGTCCGACAACCGCATCGACGCGGTGGTCAGCGGCAACGTCGATCTGGAGTGCGGCTCCACGACGAGCAACCTGGAGCGCCAGCAGCGCGTGGCGTTCTCGCCGATCATCTTCGTGGCCGGCACGAAGGTGATGGTGAAGCGAGGCTCGCCGATCCGCTCGTTCCGCGATCTGGCGGGCAAGAAGGTCGCGGTAACGGCCGGCACGACCAACGAGAAGGCGCTGCGCGACCTGGACGCACGGTTCAAGCTCGGGATCCAGTTGCAGGTGGTGCCGGATCATGCGCAGGGCTTCGCGCTGGTCGCGAACGGCCGCGCCGATGCGTTCGCGACGGACGACGTGCTGCTGTACGGCCTGATCGCCGAGAATGCGGGCAAGGGCGGCCAGTACGACGTGGTCGGCGATTACCTGTCATACGACCCGTACGGCATCATGTTCCGCAAGGACGATCCGCAGCTCGCACAGGTCGTGAAGAGCACATTCGAGGAACTGGCCGTCGACGGCGAGATCACGCGTCAGTACAAGCGCTGGTTCCTGCGTCCGCTTCCGTCGGGCGTGAGCCTGAACCTGCCGATGAGCCAGCAACTGAAGACCATCATCGACGCGATCGGCGTCAAGAGCGATTGAGTGCGGCGGCTCGAATGACGAAATGACAACGGCCCCGGTGTCTTGCCGGACACCGGGGCCGTTCACCGCAAGCACCGCGTTCAACCGACCCGCGCTTCGTCCTGCCGCTCGGCTTCACCGCCATCCGCGGCCGTTCGCGCCAGCACCGGCTTCAACGCCTGCCCCGTGTGGCTCGCGCTCACCTGCACGAGCCCTTCCGGCGGCGCCGCCGCGACGATCGTGCCACCGCCCACGCCGCCTTCCGGACCGAGATCGATGATCCAGTCGGCTTCCGCGATCACGTCGAGATCGTGCTCGATCACGACGACGCTATGCCCGCCGTCGACCAGCCGGTGCAGCACGCGGATCAGCTTCGCGACGTCGGCCATGTGCAGCCCGACCGTCGGCTCGTCGAGCACGTACAGCGTGTGCGGCGCCTTCTGGCCGCGTCGCGTGATGTCGTCGCGCACCTTCGTGAGCTCGGTGACGAGCTTGATGCGCTGCGCCTCGCCGCCCGACAATGTTGGCGACGGCTGGCCGAGCGTCAGATAGCCGAGGCCGACGTCCTTCATCAGCTGCAGCGGATGCGCGATGTTCGAAATCGGTGCGAAGAACTCCACCGCTTCGTCGATCTCCATCGTCAGCACGTCGCCGATGTTCCGGCCGCGCCACGTGACCGCGAGCGTCTCCGGATTGAAGCGCTGCCCGTGGCATACGTCGCACGGCACCTTCACGTCGGGCAGGAAGCTCATCCCGATCGTGCGCACGCCCTGCCCTTCGCAGGCCGGGCAGCGCCCGTCGCCGGTGTTGAACGAGAAACGCGACGCCGTATAGCCGCGCGCACGCGCCTCCAGCGTATCGGCGAACAGCTTGCGGATCGTGTCCCACACGCCGATGTAGGTGGCCGGACACGAGCGCGGCGTCTTGCCGATCGGCGTCTGGTCGACTTCGAGCACGCGGTCGATCCGCTCCCAGCCGCTCAGCGACGCGCAGCCCTGCCACGCATGCGTGACGTTCAGCGACGGCCGCGGCGCGCTGCGCGCGAGCACGCTCGAGCGGCGGTTGGCGGCCGGCGCGTCCTGCTGCGCGGCCTTGCGCGCGCGCCGCGTGGCCGGCGACGACAGCACCGAGCGGCCGACCGCGTCGAGCAGGTTCGTCATCAGCACGTCGCGCGCGAGCGTCGACTTGCCGGAGCCGCTCACGCCCGTCACCGCGACGAGCCGCGCGAGCGGAATGCCGACGGTGACGTCGCGCAGGTTATGCAGCGTCGCGCCGTGCACGGTCAACCAGGACTCCGGCACCGCCGGTGCGCCCTTCTTGCCCGCCGGGCTCACCGCGCGGCGCGGTTGCAGCGGGTGTGTCATCGGTTGCGCGAGCAGGCGCCCCGTCACCGAATCCGGCTGTGCGGCCAGATCGGCGACAGCACCCTCGGCGACCAGCGTGCCGCCGCGCTTGCCGGCGCCCGGGCCGACGTCGATGATGTGATCGGCGCGGCGAATCGTGTCCTCGTCATGCTCGACGACGACGAGCGTGTTGCCCTTGTCGCCGAGCTTGCGCAGCGCGTCCAGCAGGATCCGGTTGTCGCGCGGATGCAGGCCGATCGTCGGCTCGTCGAGCACGTAGCACACGCCCTGCAGGTTGCTGCCGAGCTGCGCGGCGAGCCGGATGCGCTGCGCTTCGCCGCCCGACAGGCTCGGCGCCGCGCGATCGAGGCTCAGGTAGCCGAGCCCGACCTCCTCGAGAAACGCGAGGCGGCTGCCGATCTCGCTGACGATGTCGCGCGCGATCTGCGCGTCGCGGCCGGTCAGTTCCAGCGCGTCGATCCAGCGGCGCGTATCGGACACCGTCCACTGCGCAACCTCGACGATCGGATGCGCGTCGAATGTGACCGCGCGCGCGGACGGGTTCAGGCGCGTGCCGCCGCAATCGGGGCACGGCTCGTTGCCGACGCCTTCCGGTTCCTGCTCGTCCGACGGCAGCGTCTGCTCGCGGCCGCGATCGTCCCCGGCGCGCACGGTGTCGTCGTACGCCGCGCGCTGTTCGCGCGTGAGCGTGACGCCCGTGCCGACGCAGGTCGTGCACCAGCCATGCTTGCTGTTGTACGAGAACATCCGCGGATCGAGTTCCGGATAGCTGGTGCCGCATACCGGGCACGCGCGCTTGACCGACAGCACCTTGACCTCGCCGACGCGCGCGGTCGAATGATCGTTCTGCATCGCGTGGTGCAGCCCGTCGAGCGGCGCGAGCAGGTGCATCACGCCCTTGCCGAGCTCGAGCGTCTCGTCGAGCACCCGCCGCAATCCGGCTTCGTCGTCCGGCGACACGACGATATCGGCCACCGGCAGCTCGATCGTATGCTCGCGGAAGCGATCAAGCTTCGGCCACGGATCGACCGGCACGAATTCGCCGTCCACGCGCAGATGCGTGCTGCCGCGCGCCTTCGCCCATTTCGCGAGATCGGTATACACGCCCTTGCGGTTGACGACGAGCGGCGCGAGCAGCCCGACGTGCTCGCCGCGATGGTCGCGCAGCAGCTGTGCGGCGATCGACTCGACGGTTTGCGACGTGACCGGTGTGCCGTCGTGGATGCAATGCTGGAGGCCGAGCTTCACATACAGCAGCCGCAGGAAGTGCCAGACTTCGGACGTGGTCGCGACCGTGCTCTTGCGACCGCCGCGCGACAGGCGCTGCTCGATCGCCACCGTCGGCGGAATGCCGTACACCGCGTCGACTTCCGGCCGCCCGGCCGGCTGCACGATCGAGCGCGCATACGCGTTCAGCGATTCGAGGTAGCGGCGCTGGCCTTCGTGGAACAGGATGTCGAACGCGAGCGTCGACTTGCCGGAACCCGACACGCCGGTGATCACGTTGAACTTGCCGTGCGGGATGTCGACGTCGAGCGCCTTCAGGTTGTGCTCGCGCGCGTTGACGATCCGCACGACGTCCTCGCCCTCGATCGCGCGCCGCTCGCGTGCGGCGTTCAGCACGGACTGCAGCGGCACGCCTTCGTCGGCCAGCGCCGTTTCGCCGTCCATCGCGCGGTCGTACTGCAGCAGCGCGACGCCGGTATGCGATTCCGCGCAGGCCTTCACGTCGTGGGGCGTGCCCGCGCACAGCACGCGGCCGCCGCCGTCGCCGCCTTCCGGGCCGAGGTCGATCAGCCAGTCGGCCGCGCGGATCACGTCGAGGTTGTGCTCGATCACGATCAGCGAATGGCCGGCCGCGAGCAGCTTGCCGAACGCCTGCATCAGCTTCGCGATGTCGTCGAAGTGCAGCCCGGTGGTCGGCTCGTCGAACATGAACAGCTTCGCCCGCGCGACGCGCGCCTCCTCGCTGGCGACGCGGCGCCCGCCGGCCGCCGCGGCCGATTCGGCGAGGAAGCCGGCCAGCTTCAGCCGCTGCGCCTCGCCGCCGGACAACGTCGGCACCGGCTGGCCGAGCTTCACGTATTCGAGACCGACGTCGACGATCGGCTGCAGCACGCGCAGCACCTCGGCGTCGGTCGCGAAGAACGCAGTTGCCTCGCTGACGGTCAGGTCGAGCACGTCGGCGATGTTCAGCGCACGGCCGTCGCGCTCGATGCGCACCTCGAGAATCTCGGCGCGGTAGCGGCTGCCGTCGCAGTCCGGGCAACGCAGATAGACGTCGCTCAGGAACTGCATCTCGATGTGCTCGAAGCCCGAGCCGCCGCACGTCGGGCAACGGCCGTCGCCCGAGTTGAAGCTGAACGTGCCCGCGCCGTAGCCGCGTTGCAGCGCGAGCGGCGCCTTCGCGAACAGCTTGCGGATCTCGTCGAACGCGCCGACATAGCTGGCCGGGTTCGACCGCGTGGTCTTGCCGATCGGCGACTGATCGACGAACACGACGTCGCCGACCTGATCGGCGCCCGTGAGTTCGCGGAACGCGCCCGGCGACTCGGTCGCCTTGCCGTGGTGGCGCGCCATCGCCGGATAGAGCACGTCCTGCAGCAGCGTCGACTTGCCGGAACCCGATACGCCCGTCACGCACACGAGCCGCTGCAGCGGAATCTCGACCGTCACGTCGCGCAGGTTGTGCTCGGTCGCGCCTTCGAGCACGATGCGCGGCGTGTTCGCGTCCACCGGACGGCGCGCCCAGTTCGACGCATGCGCGACGTGCTTGCGGCCGCCGAGATACTCGCCCGTCAGCGTGTGCGCGGAACGGATGTCGCCCGGCGTGCCGTCGTAGACGATCGTGCCGCCGCGCTCGCCGGGCCCCGGGCCCATGTCGATCAGCCGGTCGGCCGCGAGCATCACCGACGGATCGTGCTCGACGACGACCAGCGTATTGCCCGCGTCGCGCAGCCGCTGCATCGCCTCGACGATACGCGTGAGGTCGCGCGGATGCAGCCCGATGCTCGGCTCGTCGAGCACGAACAGCGTTTTCGTGAGCGACGTGCCGAGCGCCGTGGTCAGGTTGATCCGCTGGACCTCGCCGCCGGACAGCGTGCGGCTCTGCCGGTCGAGCGTCAGGTAGCCGAGCCCGACGTCGCACAGGTATTTCAGGCGCGTGCGCACCTCGGCGAGCAGCAGCTTCAGCGCGTCGTCGAGCAGCGCGCTCGGCAGGCTCACGTCGTCGAAGAAGCGGCGGATGCGCTCGATCGGCAGCAGCATCAGATCGTGCACCGTCAGGCCCGGCAGCGCCTCCAGCTGCGCGCGCGTCCAGTCGACGCCGCGCGGCAGGAAGCGATCGGCGGGCGCGAGCACCGCGTCGGCGTTCGCCTTCGAGCCGAGCCGCCACTGCAGCGATTCGGTCTTCAGGCGCGCGCCGCCGCACACGTCGCACGGCGTGTAGCTGCGGTACTTCGACAGCAGCACGCGGATATGCATCTTGTACGCCTTCGACTCGAGATAGCCGAAGAAGCGTTTGACGCCGTACCACTGGCTCTGCCACTTGCCGTTCCAGTCCGGCGAGCCGTCGATCACCCATGCGCGCTCGGCGTCCGTCAGGTCGGACCACGGCGTGTCGCGCGGGATGCCGGCTTTCGCCGCGTAGCGCATCAGGTCGTCCTGGCATTCCTTCCACGCGGGCGTCTGCATCGGCTTGATCGCGCCGCCGCGCAGCGTCTTGCGCGCGTCGGGGATCACGAGGCCGAGATCGACGCCGATCACGCGGCCGAAGCCGCGGCAGGTCTCGCACGCGCCGTAGGCCGAGTTGAACGAGAACAGCGCCGCCTGCGGCTCCGCGTAGCGCAGGTCGCTATCCGGATCGTGCAGCCCGGTGGAGAAGCGCCACACCTGCGGCTCGACGGTCGCGGCGAGCGCGGTGTCCGCGTCCGGCGCCAGCACGTAGACGTTCACGCGACCGCCGCCGCGCTTCAGCGACGCCTCGATCGCCTCCACCACGCGCACCTTGTCGGCCTGCTGCACGCGGAAGCGGTCGGCCACCACGTCGAGCAGCTTGCGCGGGCCGGTGGGCGACGCGACTTCGCGTTGCGCCTGCACGCGCGTGTAGCCGCTCGCGGACAGCCACTGCGCGACTTCGTCCTCGGACGCGCTTTCCGGCAGCTCGACCGGGAACGTGACGACGACGCGCGGATCGTCGGCGCGCGTGCGCTCGACGAGTTCCGCGTAGATGGTCTCGGGCGTGTCATGCCGCACCTGCCGCGCGGTCTGGCGGTCGAACAGCTCGGCCGCGCGCGCGTACAGCAGCTTCAGGTGATCGTTGAGCTCGGTCATCGTGCCGACCGTCGAGCGCGAGCTGCGGACCGGGTTGGTCTGGTCGATCGCGATCGCGGGCGGCACGCCGTCGACGCGCTCGACCTGCGGGCGGTCCATCCGGTCGAGGAACTGCCGCGCATATGCGCTGAACGTCTCGACGTAGCGCCGCTGGCCTTCCGCGTACAGCGTGTCGAATACGAGGCTCGACTTGCCGGAGCCCGACGGGCCGGTGACGACCGTCATTTCGCCGGTGCGCAGATCGAGATCGAGGTTCTTGAGGTTGTGCTGACGTGCTCCGCGAATGCGGATCAGATTGCTGGATGACAATTTGCCTGCCCGTCTGAATGAGTTAGCCGGAATCACGGTGCCGGAACGCTGCGGCGGATGCCCGCAGACGCGGCGCACGTGCCGCACGGGTCATGCCCGCGCCGCTCGAGTTCGACGGATACTATACTGTATATTCATACAGTTTTCCAACCACGGCTGCATCGTGCTGGAAACGTTCGCACGATTGCGACATCCGTGTGTCGCGTTGGCCCGAACCCGTTGTTACGTATAGCGAAGCGTCGCGCGGGCAAGTAAGAATTCCCTGAAAAATGCGGGCGTTCCGGCGCTTTTTACCACCATCGACATTCTTACGACGAATTCACAAAATGTCACAATCGCGTTCATTGGCCATGATTTATATTCCCTAACCGGTTGTTCCGCACGCATCAAAAGGCAAACGTTTGCGTGCTCATAAAGCCATGTTTTGCCATGTCAAATCGAGAAGGCCAACCACGATATTCGGGGGCACGAATGCGCATTTTGGTTGTGGAGGACGATCCCGTTCAGGCGGAGGAAGTGCAGAACGCACTCGCTCCGTTCCGTCACACGATCAAGGTCGTCGTCGATGGAGAGCAGGCGCTGCGTTACCTGCGATCCGAGTCGGTCGACGCGGTCGTCCTCGACTGGCACTTGCCGTGTCTGACAGGCATCGAAGTGCTGAACTGGATTCGCACGCGCGCCGACGTCGAATACGGCGTGCTGTTCCTGACCAGCCGCGTGCAGGAGCTCGATGTGGTCAGAGCGCTCGAAGCCGGCGCCGACGACTATCTGAGCAAACCGTTCCGCGCGGAAGAACTGGCCGCGCGAGTCAATGCGTTGCTGCGCCGCGTCGCGCGGAAAGTAAAGCGCGACGAGCCGATTCGGGCCGGCGAGTATCTGCTGGACCCCGTGCATCGGGCCGTGAAGCTGCGCGGCACCACGATCGAATTGACGACGAAGGAATTTCAGCTCGTTGCGTGCCTGTTCAATAACATCGGCAACATCATGTCCCGAGAGCAGCTCGCGACGACGGCCTGGGGACGAGAGCTGGGAACGGAATCGCGTTCGCTCGATACCCACATCTACCGAATCCGGCAAAAGCTGAAGCTCGGCATCGAGAATGGCTTGCGCCTGTCCGCGATTTATACGTTGGGCTATCGACTGGATCAGACCAAGGCGACACCCGAGCTGCATTGCAGCGCCGAGGTGATGATGGAAAGCCGCGTGTGAGCTTTCGTTGAATGTCGGTGGCGGCGCGCAGGCAATATGCGTCGCCTGCGCGCCGACGATTCTCGTAGAGCGAACGTCTCGACGCCCGTACCGCGCCGGCAAGCGAACCGGTTGACCCGGGCCGCATCGCGCGTACGATCCTGCGGCGACAAATCCGGGCAATCCGCTGCCGGATACGAATGACGTCACGCTCCACACAGTTCACGCTGCCTGCCGCCGCCGGTGTCGGGCAGCGACCGCCTCCCCTGTCGATCGATACGTCCGGCATTCCTCCATCCTGCTTCGGCTCGCCTTCCTTCCACGGTTGCTTCGGATTCCTTTGTTGTCGAACGATCAGCAATCGATCCGGGTCTCGCCGACCACTCGATCGCATTCTTCTCCACGCGTTATTTCCGCGCAATATTGTATTCATCGATCGTGTACGAGCCGATGAAAATCCCATGTGCCGTCACAGTTTTAAAACTTGCGCCACACGTGACAAATGTTCACTTTTTAATTCCCCGATACTCTCCTAACATCTAGCCATCACAAGGCTCATTAAATTAAGCATTTTTATATTTTCGATACAGCACGAAACCATCGATGCGATAACAAAGAAACACCACCGAAATAACGTTTCACGAACACGTCACATGGTCCGCGCCGCCGAGAGTCGACTCGATCATCTCGGGACATAGCCATGCTTATCGCATCGCGACATTGAGTGGTTTACAGTTTCGATCAGTCGACAAAGATTCATATAGAGCATCGAGCATTTAATAAAGTAACGGCGATATATCGCCAATCGTGACGTATCTATATCGAGATTAAGAGATGTCAAATCTCCCGAGACGATTCATCGTCGTCGACACTGTATCCAGCCACACCGCATATTGCCGACCCAGGGCGACGACGTGCCGCATTCGCGCAACCGTAACCGGGCGCCACGCCGCCCGACTCGCGCCTTATTCCCGGCTGCGCCAGATACCCCTCCCTGTCGCCCCGCCCGGCCACGCCACGACCGGCGTAATGCCCGCTTCCGCGGAACTCGCGTCATGCGATCGATTCGGGAATGCTGGCTCCATCGACATGCAATGCGTGTCGCCGATTCGATGTGACATGACATTCGCCTCAGCATCGGTCACGGTCGAGACGAACGGCCACGCCAATCACAAGAAAAGCGCCGCACAAATCACCGTACATGGCGCCACCCAGGTCTCGATCAGATCGATGATGACTTGATTTTCGTTCGTCAATTCAACTTCGCACTACTACGAAATTTACTCTGAGAGAGAGTTTTCATTTCATACGGAGCATCAAGATGAACAGAGTGCACAAGGTCATATGGAGCAAGGCGCGCGGGGCGCTTGTCGCTGTGTCGGAAATCGACACGGCCGGGGGAAAGGGTCACCCGGGATCGTCGTCGGGTGCGACTGACGGACGTTGCGTGACACGTCGCCCGGAACTGCGCATAACGAAATGCGCGGCGGCGATCATCCCGCTATTGTTCGGCGCAATCGCAATGCCCGAACAGGCAGCTGCTCAGTATCAAGCCGGTCCCGGCTCGACTGCCACCGGCACAGCCGCAACAGCGGTCGGCACTAACACGGTCGCGTCCGGCACCGGCACCAGCGCTTTCGGACAAGCCGCGACGGCAACCAACAGCAGCTCGACCGCCATCGGCGGCAATACGACGGCGAGCGGCGTCGGTGCGACCGCGATAGGACATCAGGCACTGGCGACCGGCACCAACGCTTCCGCGCTCGGTGCGTCCGCAGCCGCGACGGCTGAAAATGCAAGCGCATTCGGAGATTTCGCAACGGCGTCCGGAGTCGGCAGCGCGGCGTTGGGCGCGGGAGCCCGAGCGACCGCTGACAACACTTTAGCCGGCGGATTGAACGCAGTGGCTAGTGGCATTTCCTCGATTTCGCTCGGCAACGCGTCCGTAGCCTCCAATAATTCCGCGACGGCGCTCGGCGCCGGCAGCACCGCATCGGGCGATCATTCGACCGCGTTGGCGACAATGTCGACCGCAGCCGGCAGCTACTCGATCGCCATGGGTTTCGATGCGATCACCACCAACACCGCCGCCGCCGGTCTCGCATTGGGATCGGGCGCATCAGCCAGCGGCGCGTCCGGCATCGCGATCGGCGTCAACAGCGGCGTGTCCGGCGTCAATGCGATCGCTCTCGGCCCGGGCGGCACGGCCGGCGTACCCGGTTCCGGCACGCAGGCGACGGGGGACCAAGCGGTTTCCATCGGCTACAACGCGCTCGCCAGTAACACCTATGCGCAGGCATTCGGCAGTCAGGCGACGGCGAGCGGAACGAGTTCGATCGCCATCGGCAACACCGCCACGGCGTCCACCCTCTTCGGCATTGCTCTCGGCAATCTGGCGACCGCATCCGGCATTTCCGGCGTTGCGTTGGGCGCAGGCGCTATCGCAAGCGGCGACAACACGGTGGCCGTCGGCGTGAATTCGAGGGTATCCGCATACGGTGGGGTCGCGATCGGCACGGGGTCGCAGGCACTTGCCGGCTCGACCGTCGCGATCGGCGACACCAACACGATCGCTGCCGGAGCGGGCGCCGGTTCGATCGCGGGTGGTCACAATTCGCAAGTGGCAGCCGGCACGGGCGCCGTCGCGCTCGGCGAAGGCCAGACCGCGAACGGCAACGGCGCGGTGGCGATCGGCGACCCGAACACCGCGATCGGCGACGGCGCGGTGGCAATGGGCGCCAACAACACCGCGAACGGCAACGGCGCGGTCGCACTGGGCAACGCGAACGCCGCGATCGGACAAGGGTCCGTGGCGCTCGGCAACGCGTCGCAAGCCAATGTCGCCGGCGCGGTCGCGATCGGCGACAGCGCCGTCGTGCAGGCCGCCGCGACCAACGGTGTCGCGCTCGGATCGGGCGCCAATGCCAGCGTTGCCAACAGCGTCGCACTCGGCGCAGGCTCAACGACGACCGCGCCGACGCCGACATCCAGCGCAGTGATTGGCGGCGTGACCTATAACTTCGCGGGCACGGCGCCGGCCGGCGTCGTGAGCGTCGGCACCCCGGGCGCCGAGCGGCAGATCCAGAACGTCGCCGCCGGCCAGTTGAGCGGCGCCAGCACCGACGCCGTGAACGGCTCGCAGCTGTTCGCGACCAACCAGCAGGTGACCGCCAACACGACGGCGATCTCGAACATCAGCAACGGCGCAGGGATCAAATACTTCCATGCCAACTCGACGCTGGCCGACAGCCAGGCTACGGGTGCGGACAGCATTGCCGTCGGCCCTCAGGCAGTCGCCAGCGCGGCTGACAGCTTCGCAGCCGGCAGCGGCGCGCAATCGACTGCCGCAAACGGCATGGCGCTCGGCGCGCAGACGACCGCTTCGATCGTCGGCAGTGTAGCGATCGGCTCAGGCTCCGTGTCGGACCGCGCCATCGCGGCGGGCAGCGGTACCATCCCGGCCGGCAGCCACACGGTGCCGTTCAACACGTCCGACGCGACGCTGCTCGGCGCGGTGTCGTTCGGCAGTGCATCGGGGAACACCTACCGGCAGCTCATCAACGTCGCCGACGGCACGAACGCGCACGACGCGGTGACCGTGAGGCAGTTGACCGGCGCGCTGCAATCGTTCGCCGTGACGCCCACGATGTACTTCCACGCCAATTCAACCGCGGCCGATTCGCTCGCCGTGGGCGCGGAGTCGATCGCGGTAGGGCCGACGACGGTCGTCAACGGCGACAACGGCGTGGGGATCGGCAACGGCGCGATCGTCCAGCAGACGGCGCCTGGCGGCGTAGCGATCGGTCAGGCGGCGAATTCCGGGCAGGCCGATGCGATCGCACTCGGCAGCGGCGCGAATGCGACCGGGCCTCAGTCGATCGCGCAAGGCGCCAACGCCGTCGCGACTGCGTCGGGCGGCATCGCGATCGGCTCCGGCGCGAACAGCAGCGCCGCCGATGCGCTCGCGCTCGGTTCCGGCGCCAGTGCGAACGTCGCGAACAGCATCGCGATCGGCGCCGGATCGGTCACGACGGTCGGCGCGCAGTCGAACTACATTGCGTACGGACTGAGCAGCCCGCAATCGTCGGCCGGCGAAGTCAACATCGGTAACCGGAAGATCACCGGTGTCGCCGCCGGATCGGCCGGCACCGATGCGGTCAACGTCAGCCAGCTCGATGCCGTCAACCAGAACCTGACGACGCTGATCCAGAACATCAGCAATACCAACGGCGGCGGCGGTTTCCCGTCGACGCCCGGTTCGTCGACGCCCCCCGCGTCGACCGGCTCGAATTCGTCGGCCGGCGGCAACGGCGCGGTCGCGTCCGGTTCGAACAGTACCGCGGTCGGCAACGGTTCGACCGCGTCGGGCACCGGCTCGACCACGATCGGCGCAGGCTCGACGTCGTCAGGCAACAACTCGGTGGCGATCGGTGCGGGCAGCAACGACGGTGGACGAAACAACGTCGTGTCGATCGGTACGGCCAGCTCGCCGCGGCAGCTCACGAACGTCGCGGCGGGCACCGCGCCCACCGATGGCGTCAACGTCCAGCAGTTGAATGCCGCGGTCGGCAACGCGAACGCGTACACCGACGCGAAGATTCAAGGGCTGCGGCGAGACGCGGATGCGGGAGCCGCGAGCGCAATGGCCGTCGCGGGTCTGCCCCAGCCTTCCGGGCCGGGCAAGAGCATGGTCGCCATCGCCGGCAGCGTCTATCGAAGCCAGTCCGGGCAGGCCATCGGCATCTCGACGATCTCGGAAAACAACCACTGGATCTACAAGGCCGCCATCACGACCAACACGCGCAACGACTACGGTGCCGTGATCGGTGCGGGCTATCAGTGGTGATCGCGAGAACCCGATATCCAACCGGGCACGTTCGCGGCCGTGCAGCGCCTCCATCGCGCGTTGCACGGCTGTCGGATGCGCTGCTCCCAATACGATGAGAGAAACAGATCATGAAAATCCAATGGGCACTTGCGCTGTCTATCAGCCTGCTTTCCGTTGCAACCCTCGAAGGCTGCGCCGTCAGCGGTCCGCCCAAATTCCCGGATCCGCAGTCGGCCAGCCCGAAGGGCGGCACGTTCGTGAACGTGGACAATCTTCGTAACGTCGCGCCAGGTCTGAACAAGGATCAGATGTACGACCTGCTCGGGCCGCCGCATTTCAACGAGTGGTTCGTCGGCAGCCATGTGTGGAACTATCTGTTCGACTTCCGTCGCGGCAACGAGGTCGTCAGCTGCCAGTATCAGGTGCGCTACGACCAGCACATGAAGGTCACCGATACCTACTGGCGCGAACCCGCATGCGCCGACTTCGTACGCGCGCCGTCGGCCGCGCCGGTGGCCGCGGCCGAGCCGCCGGTTTCGACGCTCGAGCAATTCACGCTTCAGAGCGACGCGCTGTTCGCATTCGGAAAATCGAGCCTCGATTCGATGCTGCCGGCAGGCAAGGCGCAGCTCGACGATTCCATCGAGCGGATCAAGCGGCATAAGGAGATCACGCGCATCGTCGTCGTCGGGCACACGGATCGTATCGGCCCGAGCACGGTGAACGAGCCATTGTCGAGAGCGCGTGCGCAAACGGTGCGCGGTTACCTGATCTCGCACGGGCTGAACGGCAGCATCATCGACGCGGAAGGCGTGGGATCGAGTCAGCCGGTCACGCACTGCCCGGCGGGTCAAAGCCGCGCCGTGATCGCATGCCTGCAGCCCGACCGCCGGGTGTCGATCAGCGTAAGCGGCCGCAACTGAAACGCGGCGAGCCGGTCGCGCCACGCACGCTTCGCCCGCGTGGCGTGCATCGCGCGACCGGCTGCGCCGACGGTTGGAACGGATAGCGCACCTCCGGATGACGATGATGAGAAGGGTCGGGGTTTATGTGGATGGAAGCAGCATGGACGCGAACGGCGGCCATCTGATGCGGTACGAGGTCTTGCGCTCGCTCGCCGGGCGTGCCGGGGCCACGATCCAGCGGCTGCATGCGTATCTGAGCTTCGACGAGCGCCGCGCCGCGCGTTCGCCCGACTACGACGCACGCATCAAGGGCTACCAGGCGGCGCTCCGAGACAAGGGATTTCGCGTCACGATCAAGCCGCTCAGGCACTACGCGGACGAAGACGGAACGGAAACCGTCAAGTCCAATTCGGATCTCGGGATGGCGATCGACGCGCTATCGGAATCGGACCGGCTGGACACCGTCCTGATCGCGACCAGCGACGGAGACTTCGTCGAAGTCGTCCGCGCGCTGCAGAAAAAAGGTTGTCGGGTCGAAGTCCTGGGTTTCGATAACGTGCCCCTCGAGCTGCGGGAAGCGGCCGATCAGTTCATCAGCGGCTACCTCGTGCCAGGCCTGCTGCCGGTTCGAGATTCGGCTTCCGGCCTGCCCGCATGGGGGCAAGTGGGCTCGCGCGTGCGGGGCGTGTGCAACCGTTTCGAGCCGGACGACGGGTATGGCTTCATCGCGTTCTGGCCTTCACTGCCCGATACGCCGCTGCTCGCGGCCGCCGAGACGAGCCCCGCCTACTTTCGTAGCAGCAGTGTTCAGGATGCGTCGATACTCCAGCGCTTGCCGTCGAGAAATACCGTGCTCGAATTCGAACTGGCCACGCCGGCGAAGCAGAACGGTGCGCCCGAAGCGCGCCGGATTCAGGTCGTTTCCGGCGCGTAGCGCAGGCCCCTTCCGGCGGCCCGCGTGACATCGTCATCCGACCGGCACCGCGGTCAGCTTCCCAGCGCCGCGTCGTGATCGTGCCGCGACAGGAACATGAGGAAGGTCGTCCCTTCTCCGAGCTTCGATCGCACCTGAAGCTTGCCGCCGAGTGAATCCACTACCGTCTTGACGAATGCCAGACCGAGGCCATGCCCGGACAATGGCGAGGTTCCGTCCAGCTGCGTGAATTCCCGAAACAGCTTTTCCTGATCTCGCTCCGATATACCCATCCCGTAATCGGTCACGGCGATCTTCACGTGCCGTTCCGTGGCGGACAGCTCCACGTCGACCGTGGAGGCTTCGCGGCCGAACTTGATCGCATTGCCGATCAGATTGACGAAAGCGCGCCGCAGCAGCTGCACGTCGGCAATGGTGCTCAGCCCCGGCTCTGCCATCAGGTTGACGATCGTGGATTTCGCACTCGCCTGCGGCAGCAGATCGTCGACCGCATCGCCCAGCACCAGCGCAGGATCCACCGCGGCGAGCTTCGGCGGCAGGCTTTCGGCCTTGGCGAGAAACAGAAAATCGTCGGACAGGTTGAGCGCCCGCGTCGCATACTGCGAAATCAGTTCTGCGAACCGTTGCGGCGTGTACCGCGACGGATCGCGCTTTATCTGCGAAGCGAGCGCGAGAATCGACGCCTGCGGAGACCGCATGTCGTGCGACAGGAAACGCAGGACCATGTCGCGCTGCCGCTCGGCGAGCCGTACCGACGACACGTCGGCCACATGGAAGACCAGCGCACGCTCGCCGAAGGCGGACGGCCGGATCGGCGCGCACTTGATCAGCAGCGAGAGGCCGCCGCGCGCATTGGCGATCTCGACGCCCTGGTCGAGCTGCGATTTCGTCTGCGCCGACAGATCGTCGCCATGCGGCGAGTGATTGAGCCATGTCAGCGCCTGTGCGGCGAATTCGTTGGCCCGATGTGACGCCGTGATCTGAAACAGCACATCGGAGACCGAGCGCCCGGCCGGCGAATGGCGCGACCCCGGATTCCCGTCGAGCTCGCCGCACAACGCCGCCACCCGCTCGTTCGCCAGCAGAACGACGCCCGATGCCGACGCGATCAGGGTCGCTTCCGGCAGGCTGTCGACCCATGCGTCGATCAGCGCGCGATACCTTCGCACCTGCGCGTCCAGCGCGCCCGCCCTGCTCAGTTCTCGCCAGACCGGGTCCATGCAATGCGGAACGACGGCGGGCTCCGCGTGCAGCGAAGGCTCGACCGTCAGTCGATCCGCCAGCCGGACGATGAAGCGCAACAGCGCTTCCAGGCGTCGCCACGACCACAGCACACAGGCGAGCACGCAAATGAGCATGCCGGTGGACGGCGGCAGAATGCGGTCGCCAAACCGGAACAGCGCGAAAGCGCCTGCCGCGATCGCAGTCGTCAGGCCGATCGACGCGACCATGCCCGCGCGCGGATTCAGCCGATAGAGAAGCGCGCAAATCGCGCACACAATCAGTTCGTTGAACACCAGTTCGGCAGCGAAACCGATCTCGCGCGGCGGTGCGGCCGTCGCGGGCGCAGCGATTTCATCGCCAGCGGCGAAAACATTCGCGAGCGTCGGCATGCCGCCCGAAGACGACACCGACGACCCGCCGGCACCTTCGATCGACGACCGAATCAGGACGGACCGACCGCTCAGGTTGCTCGACGGCACGCGTCCGTCCAGGACGTTGATATACGAATAGAGCGCATAGGGGCGAGGACATTGAAACCCTGAAGCCTCCACACATCCCTTTGCGCGAGTATCGAAGCCGACCTCATGCAGCGAAGGCGCCATGCGTCCGTTGTCGCGGTCGATGGTCTCGCCAACGGCGTTGTTGGCCGCACGGCCGCGCGTCGCTTCACGCAAGCTCGTCAGATCGATACCGATCGCGGCGACGCCGCTGCCGACGAGCCGGTCCATCATCCGCTCGCGCGTTTCGCGACTGAACGGCCAGCCGCCCAGCTGCTCGATCGTACGATCGTCGACAACGATGACAATCAGCGATTTACCTGCACTGCCACGGGCAGATTGCGAAGCAAGATCGAAAAAGGCACGGTCGACGCGATGCAGCAGGTGGGTCGCCGTCAACAGCAGACACACGAGCATCAGTGTGAATGTCATGCATACCCACTCTCCTGCCAGATCGAAGCGGGGAACCTCTGCCAAGTTCTCGCGCTTGTCGCGTGAGCGGAACAATCTCGATAAAAAAATTCGTCCAACCATGTCAATTCGATGATGTTTCACGATATCGCACTAAACGACACTCGAAATGACGCCATCAAATTCCGAGATCTTCCCCGAAACAATTACCAATACTTTATGCAACATTTATTCTAATAAATTTCAATTCCATACACCCATACACCCATACATCAACGACACCTGGGCCACCACGCCCCGACTTTTGGCACCTAAAAGCCGATAAAACACACATATAAAATAATAAATAATTACAGCAATTATACACGATATAAATTCACAATTGTATTCTTTAATCGTATTTAAAATTCATATTGATCACACCCGCCAGATTCAATCATTCAACCGCCAGGCACACCGTCGCAAACACCTGAAATTCCTCACCCATTGCCGTCTCACAAATGAAGGCCACACGTTCGACCCAACGTCGAAACGTTTTCATTTCCGGCAATTCGGGCGCCCGCGCGACGCCCCTCAAATACTCAGCATCGCAAAACAAATTTACATTTGTTTGTTTTTCGAAGTTGAAAATTCAAGATCGTATCCATAGAATCGAGTGATCGAAAAAGCAGCAGCCCCACCCCCGATCCGGCAATCCGGAATATTCATGAAACCTACCTTATTGATGAACCATCCACTCGACGACGCCGAACGGGGACTTCACGAGGATGAGTTCTTTTTCCTGCTTCAACCCAAGTTCGCGTTGCAGGAATTCCGCCTGTGCGGCTTCGAATACCTGATCCGCTGGCGACATCCGCAGCGCGGCGTTCTCGAGCCGACGTCGTTCATCAGCGTGGTCCAGGATTCGTCCCTGGCCGGTCGATTCACGGATCTGCTCACCCACCGCGCGACGCACATGCTCGCGCAATGGATGACGCCCGGATATGACACGCTGTCGCTCTCCATCAACTTGTCCTCGCTGGAATTGGGGCATGCGGACTTTCCCGGTCAACTGTCCGCGCTGCTCGAATCGCGCGATCTCGATCCGAACCGATTCCAGATCGAATTGACCGATGTCGTGCCGCCTGCCGAGCTCGATTGGCTGGTGGAAGCCATTCACGCGGTGCAGGCTGTCGGCGTGCGGGTCGCGCTCGACGACTTCGGCGCCGGCTTCAACTCGCTGACGCTGCTGCAACAATTGCCGGTGGACATCGTCAAGTTCGATCGATCGTTGATCCGCGATGTGGTGCAGAACGGCGAATCCATGCGCGTCGTCGAAACGCTGGTGCAGCTTGCAAAAGGTCATGGCAAGCAGATCGTGATGACGGGCATCGAGACAGCAGAACAGTTCGAATGGGCGCGCGCGTTGCCCGGCGTCGAAGGTCAGGGCTTCTACCTCGGCGAGCCGCTTTGCGAGGCGGATATCGACGCTTTCATCGCCAACAGTCAGCGCAGAACGCATCCGTAGGCTGGCACCGGAGCCGAGGTATCCGCTTCGCCTGTTCTGCCGCGCGTTGCGGGATGGCGCGCAGGTTCCGGCGGCCCGGTGTGCCGGGCGCGATGCCGGCCAGCCGACATCGCGCCTTCCTGAAGCGAATCTGCCATGTGCACTCCGTTCGGCCTTTGTCTGATGAACCGCTGTAGACGGAATGCGGCCAGCATAGAACAGCGCCTCCGGTACGCAAAGTGAACATTTGTCACTTTCGCGTACGTTCAGCGCCTACCAGCGAATCAACGCCGCCCCCCACGTAAAGCCCGATCCCATCGCCGGCATCAGCACGAGGTCGTTCTCCTTGATGCGTCCATCGGACACCGCTTCGCTGAGCGCGAGCGGAATCGACGCCGCCGACGTGTTGCCGTGTTTGCCGACGGTGAGCACGACCTTCTCCATCGGCAGGTTCAACTTCATGCCGAGCGTCTGCACGATGCGCTGGTTCGCCTGATGCGGCACGACCCAGTCGAGATCGTCCTGGGTCAGGCCGTGTGCCGCGAGCGCTTCCTGCGACGCCTCGGCGAGATTGACCACGGCATGCAGAAATACCTCGCGCCCTTCCAGATGCATCTTGCCGGCGCTTTGCGTCGAAGAGACGCCGCCGTCCGTATGGATCTTGTCGTGATGCCGGCCGTCGGAATGCAGGTGCGTGGAGAGGACGCCGCGCGGCTTGTCATCGTCGGATCGCTCACCGCGCAGCACCACCGCGCCGGCGCCGTCGCCGAACAGCACGCAGGTATTGCGATCCTGCCAGTCCACGATGCGCGACATCGTTTCCGCGCCGATCACGATCGCGGTGCGGGCCTGCCCCAAGCGGATCATGTTGTCCGCAACCGACAGCGCGAATACGAAGCCCGAGCACACGGCCTGCACGTCGAACGCCACGCCGCCCTGCATACCGATCGCCTCCTGCACGCGCACGGCCGTCGCGGGCATCGTGCGATCGGGCGTGCAGGTCGCGAGCACGATCAGATCGACATCGGCGCCGCTGATGCCCGCTTGCTTCAGCGCGGCGATGGCCGCGCCGATCGCGAGATCGGACGTATGCTCGCCGTCCGCCGCGATACGGCGCTCCTTGATGCCGGTGCGCTGCGTGATCCATTCGTCCGTGGTATCGACCATGCGGGCGATGTCATGATTCGTCACACGCCGCTCGGGCAGTGCCGAGCCGCAGCCGACGACGCGCGAGGTCCAGCTCCCCGCGCCGGTGATTTCCGCCATCTTCCGTACTCCGGTGAAGATCGATGAGGCGCGCCGGCGCGCGACAGGTGCTGTGCCGGCGCACGCGAGTTACCAGTTTCCGGCGCTTGCCCCTTCGCCCGCTTCGGTATCCGCGGCTGTGCCCGTGGGCGTGAGCGACACGAGATGCTCGGCCAACGCGATGAACGTCGGGTAATCGTAGAGCACCGTATCGTCGATCTTGATCTTGAGCCGCTCTTCGAGAAAGAACGCGAGTTCCACGGAATGCATGGAATCGAAGCCGGCGTCGGCGAAGGTCTGTTCAAGATCGGTCGGCACCTGCAGATTGTTCGCTTCGGCCCATTCCTGGATCCAGCCGAGAATGGTCTGGGCGGTCACCGCGGAACCGTTCAACGTTGCGGCTTGAAGTTGGTCGCTCATGGCATTGATTTCCTGAAGTCGGATTGACGGAGAAGGGCACGGCACGAAGCGCCGTGCGTCATACGGTTGAATCGAAACACGCGAGCCTATGCGGTCGTCACCTGCGCAAGCGGCTCGAACCCGACACGCGTGGCGTCCGGGCTGCCGGCCAGGAAAGCCGCGACGCGGCGCGCGGAGGGCTCACGCACGATCGAGTTGTGATCGTCGTCGAACACGCTCACCGCGACGCTGCCGCCCGTGAGCCGCCGCAGATACTGCGTCACCTGTGTACCGGACATGCCGCCCGCATTACGCTCGGCGAGCGCGTAATCGATCCGCGTGCGCACCTGTTGCGGCCGGTGACGCGCGAGCGCCACCGCGCTCACGGCATGCAGCCGCGAGATGTGGGCGAACGTGGCGGGATGCGCGCGGCGCCGCACGTCGGCCAGGTAGAAGTCGCGATCGAGCATCGTGTCGAAGCGTGGGTCGGCGAGCCACGCTTCGACGACCTGCGTGGCGTCCTCATTGACGAAATCGCCGGCAAGCGCGCGCAGCCGCGTCGCGAATTCGCCTTCATGAAGCGGCGTGTCGACGATCACCAGCGGCGGCGCGGTCCTGCCCTCCGCTTCCCACTGCGCCGCCATTTCGTGCGCGACGATGCCGCCGAACGACCAGCCGCCGAGCACATCGGGCAACTTGCCGTGTGCTGCAAGGCACGCCGCGCGATAGCGCGACGCCAATTGCGCGATCGACAGATACGTCGGCGGACGGTCCTGGTCCGCGTACGGATGGCGAATCGCAACGATGGTCGGATCGCCCGGCCAGCCGTCGGCCAGATCCTGATAACAGAGCACGTTGCCGCCAACCGGATGCACCAGTGCGACGAGCGGCCCCGCGCCATTGCGCAGCGTGACGAGCAACCCGTGTTCGCCCGGTGCATCGGCGGCTTGCTGCGTGTCGCTCGATACGGATTCCTGAATCGGTGTAGTGCCCGACGATGCGCCGAACCACCGAGCCAGCGTCGACAGCGACGCGCCGCGTGCGAGCATGGAGATCGGCGGCATCCTGCCGAAGTGCTGATGCAGGCGCACGCGCAATTCCGTCAACGCCAACGAATCGAGGCCCTGACTGACGAGTGAAGGATCGTCGGCCAGCGTCACGCTATCCGGCGTGACGGCCGCCACGATGGTGCGTAGTGTCGCGAGCACGTGCTCAACGTCAGTACTCGCGGTGTGAGTGCCGACCTCCGCCACGTGCGAAGCCTGTTGCGGGGGCATCCCGCCCGACGCGATATCGCGCCGATGCTGCGTACCGCCGTGCGCGGAAGCCGCAAGCACATGGTCCGGGAACGGCAATTCGAAGCGATCGCGGTCGAACGGATAGCCAGGCGCTTCGGCGGGCCGCGGCGCGTTGCCGTAGAGCTTGCGCCACGTGATCTTCTGCCCGATGCTGTAGAGGCGTGCGCACGCATGCGCGAAGCCGGTCGACTCCGTTTCTTCATCGCCGTCCGGCCCGTCGGCAAGCGAAGAGACCGCACATTGCCAGTCGCCGCCCGCGGCCGCGCGCGCGAGCTTCGACAGCGCCGCGCCGGGCCCCACTTCGACGAAGATCGTCTTGCCGTCGGACGCCGCGAGCAACGCTTCATGAAAGCGCACCGGCTGCTCCACGAGATCCAGCCAATGCTCGACATTCGTGATCGCGTCCGTCGCGAACGCGCCCGTGAGTGTGGAGACGATCGGGATCGCGGGCGCCGCCAGCGTCAGCGGTTCGAGCGCCTGCCGGAACGCGTCGCGCATCGAACGCAGCATCGGCGAATGGCCCGGCGTGCCGTAGGTCTTGAGCAACGACACACGCTTGCCGGCCGCGACCATAGCGTCCTGGACCCGCGTGATCGCCGCCTGCGTGCCGCTCACGACGGTTTGCTCCGGCCCGTTGATGCCTGCCACGAACAAGTCCGTGCCGAACGCGAAGCGTGTGGCGAGTTCATCCACACTCGCGGCGACCGCGAGCATCGCGCCCGCCGGCGTCGCCGTATCGAAAAGGCGGCCGCGCGCGTCGACCGCCTTCAGGCCCTCGGCGAGCGACATCACGCCGCCGATCACGGCGGCCACATGCTCACCCAACGAATGCCCGATCAGCAGATCGGGCTGCACGCCCAGATCCATCCACGTACGCGCCAGCGCATAGCACACGACGAAATGCGCGAGTTGCCCGGGATGATGACGCACCGCATCGGTGGTCCGCCCGATGATCGCATCGAGAACGTCGCGTGCCGTATCGGCGTCGAGCTGGCCCAGGCACGCATCCGCGTGTTTGCGGAACAGACCGTTTTCTTCGTAGAGATTTCGCCCGATACCTGGCTGCCATGCCCCTTGACCGGGTATGAGAAACGCGAGACGCGGCTTGCGCGGTTGCTCTCCGGCATGCCAGTTTCCCGTCGGGTCCTCGGCGAGAAACGCATCGAGCGCGGCAACGAAATCCGCTTTCGTCGTACCGACCAGCGCGACGCGATGATCGAAATGATCGCGCCGCACGCTGGCCGTGTGGCACGCATCGCGCATCGGCGCGTGGGTGTCAGAGAGCCACGCGCGCCATACGGACGCGGCACGCCGGCGCGCTTGCGGCGAGCGTCCCGACAGCGTCAGCACGCGTTCGCGAGCGACCTGCGCGATGGTATCCGGCACCGGGTCCGACTCGGCGAGAATCATATGGACGTTGGTGCCGGTGATGCCGAAACCACTCACGCCGACGAACGCATTGCCCTCGCCGAGCGGCATGCCGTCACGCGGAATCTCGAGTTGCGCGCCTTCCCAGTGAAAGCGCGGGTTCGGCGTCGAGAAATTCACCTGCGCGGGTACCTGGCGATGACGCAGGATCAGCATCGCCTTGATGAAACCCGCCATGCCCGCCGCACCTTCCAGATGTCCGAGTTGCGACTTCACGGAGCCGACGAGAATCGGCTTGTCGCGCGTGACGGCGCGCGCATACACGTTGCGCAGCGCGGAGAGCTCGATCGGGTCTCCGAGTGCCGTACCCGTGCCATGCGCTTCCACGTAGGCGACCGCTTCCGGGCGCACGCCCGCACGTGCCATCGCGCGACGAATCACGGCTTCCTGCGCCGCGCCGTTGGGCGCGGTGAGGCCATTGCTCGCGCCGTCGCTGTTGACGGCGGAACCGATCAGCACCGCGTCGATACGATCGCCGTGCGTGCGTGCGTCGCCCAGCCGCTTCATGACGAGCGCGCCGCCGCCTTCGCCGCGAATGTAGCCGTCGGCGTTCGCGTCGAACGGCCGGCACTGACCGGACACGGATATCGCCTGAAGTCGCGCGACGCCGATCGTTTCCTCCGGCCCGAGGATCAGGTTCACGCCGCCCGCGATCGCCACGTCGCACTCGCCGGCCTGAAGGCTCTGTGCGGCAAGATGGATCGCGACGAGCGACGACGAGCAGGTGGTGTCGACGAAGATCGCCGGCCCGCTCAAGCCCAGGATGTGCGCGACGCGCCCGGGCGCCATCGCGCGCAGGTTGCCGAGCTTCGAATACGTGGTGATTTTTCCGGGATCGCCAGACCACACGGTACGTCGGCCATAATCGGCTTCGCCGGTCGTCATGAAGACGCCGACGTTCTTGCCACGCAATTGACCGGGCGCAAAACCTGCGTTCTCGAGCGCTTCCCAGGCCAGTTCCAGCATCCAGCGCTGCTGCGGATCCATCTCGATCGCCTCGGCCGCCGACGTGCGGAACAGCCCGCGGTCGAAGCAGAACGGATCGTCGACGTAGCCGGCCACGCGCGAATAGGTGGTGCCGGGTTCAGCGGGATCCGGCGAGTAGAACGCGTCGATATCGAACCGCTCGCGCGGGGTTTCCCGAATCGCCGTACGCCCGGAATTCAGCAACGCCCAATAGCTCGACGCACAGGACGCGCCACCCGGGAAGCGGCACGACATGCCGATGATGGCGATCCGTTCCGCGTGTGTAGTTGACCTGTCCATACCGTTCTCGCAACAAGAAGAATGCTTCATGGCTAGTGGCGACGCGCCGCGTCGAGATCGTCGCGGCTGCTGGCCTGCACCAGCACGGCCATGTTGCCCGGCAGATGCTGATTCGCGCGAATCTTCGCGTGCGCGTCCGGCAGGCGGTTCCACGGAAACACTTCCGACAGGCACGGATCGATCTTGCCGCTCATCACGAGCCGGTTTGCCGCCGCAGCTTCCTTGAGACTCGCGAAGTGGCTGCCCTGGATACGCTTTTGCCGCATCCATACGTAGCGCGCATCGCAGGTCAGGTCGTAGCCGCTCGTCGCGGCGCAGAAGACGACCATGCCGCCGCGCTTCACGACGTAGCAGGATGGCGCGAACGTGTTGCGGCCCGGGTGCTCGAACACCATGTCGACGTCGCGCCTTTCGCCGAGCGCGTCCCGGATCGCCTTACCGAACTTCTTCACGGCGTCGACATAGGCCGCGTATTCGTCCGTTGCATCGACGGGCGGCGGCGCGCCCCAGCATGAAAAATTCGAACGGTTGATCACGCCCACCGCGCCAAGGCGCTTGACGAATTCAGCCTTCGAATCGTCGGAGACCACCGCGACCGGCCGCGCGCCGGCCAGCGCCGCAAGCTGAATCGCCATCGTTCCCAAGCCGCCCGCCGCGCCCCACACGAGCACCGATTGTCCCGGCGAAAGCACATGCGGCTTGTGCCCGAACAGCATCCGGTACGCGGTGGCGAGCGTGAGCGTGTAGCAAGCGCTTGCAGCCCACGTGAGATGCTTCGGGCGCGGCATCAGCTGCGTTGCCTGTACGCGCGCGAATTGCGCGAACGAGCCGTGGGTGGTTTCGTAGCCCCAGATGCGCTGCGACGGAGACAGCATCGGATCGCCGCCGTTGCATTCCTCGTCGTCACCATCGACCTGCGAGCAATGCGCGACTACCTCGTCGCCCACCTTCCATTTCCTCACGTTCGCGCCGACGGCCCATACGATGCCGGACGCGTCCGAGCCCGTGATGTGATAGGGATCGTCATGCAGGTCGAGCACGGAAAACGGCTGGCCGAGCGCGGCCCACACGCCGTTGTAGTTGACGCCGGCCGCCATGACGAGAATCAGCACGTCGTTCGGGCCGAGCGTCGGCACGTCGACGATTTCCCTTGTGAACGCGTGCTGCGGCTCTCCGTGGTTCTCCCGGCGAATCGTCCACGCATGCATCGTTCGCGGCACGACGCCCAACGGAATGGCACAACCGATGTCGAACAGCTCCGGTTGCCCGCTCTCCGTTTTCTCCACCACTTCCATCAGTTCGGAATCCATATTTATACCCGTACGAAATCGGATTGATCGACCGTAGCGCTCGCGCTACGACATGCGTGAAGGCGACGTGGGCGTCAAGCCGCGGTCATGCCGCCGTCGACGGAAAGCGCGGTGCCCGTCATGAACGACGACGCATCGCTCGCGAGGAACACGACGGCCTGCGCGATCTCCTCTTCGGTACCCAGGCGGCCGATCGGATGAAAGCTCTTGATCTGGTCGGTCATATGGGTTTCGTCGAGGAATTTTTCGACCATCGCCGTGGCGACGAATGCCGGACAAATCGCATTGACGCGGATTTTCTGCTTCGCGTATTCGAGCGCGGCCGCTTTCGTCAATCCGAGAATGCCTGCCTTCGACGCGTGATACGCACAGCCTCCGAATGCCGATGCCACCAGGCCATAGGTCGATGACATATTGATGATCGAAGCGTTGCCGGCGCGAGCATCCTTGAGCGTCAGGCGGCGAGCGGCGATGTGCGGCGGCTCCTGCGGCCGCGTGCGCCCGTCGACTTCGGGGTTAGCCGGCACTTTGCCGTAGGTCGCTTCGGCGAGGCGCTTGACCTCATCGACCGTCACGTCGCCGGCAACAACGAGGATGGCATTGTTGGGCGCGTAGTAGCGCTTGTAGAAGCGCAGCGCGTCCTCACGCGACAGCTTCGCCATCTCGTGCTCCCAGCCGATGACCGGGACGCCATAAGGATGCGAGAGGTAAAGTGTGGCGTTCATCTGCTCGTCGAGCCGCGCGCCTGGGTTATTCTCGATGCGCGAGCGGCGCTCCTCGATGATCACCTGCCGCTCCGTGGCGACCTCGTCGTTGGTCAGGCGCAGGTGCGTCATGCGGTCGGCCTCCATCTCCATCAGGGTGCCGAGCTGCTCCTTGGCGATGCGCTGATGGTAGGCAGTGACGTCCTGGCCGGTGAAGGCGTTGTCCTGGCCGCCAAGCTTGGAGACGATTTTGGAGAAGTCGCCGACAGCGATTTTGTCCGTCGACTTGAACATCAGATGCTCGAGGAAGTGTGCGATGCCCGAGACGCCCTTGGGCTCGTCGGCGGCGCCGACCTTGTACCAGACCATGTGCGTGACGACGGGGGCCCGGTGATCGGGGATCACCACGACGTCCATGCCGTTCGACAGCTTGAACTCAGAGGCACGCGGGTCGGCAGAGGCAGTCTGTTGTGCGAAAGCGAGCATGAGCATGGCCAAGGGTAAGAGTGTGGGACGGCTGACGCCGAGCTTAAGCATCGATTAAACCCCGATTAGGTCCGGATGAGTGGCCGGAGTGAACCGCTATCGCAGCCGGCTCGGCGAAACCGCGCGTTGGCCGTCATCTTCGGGTTCGCACCCCCCTTGTCAAATGACATCGTGTTCATCTGGGGTAGGGCACCCACAACACAAACAGAGTCCTCCGGCGACCGGTCGGCAGACTGATTCTGATGCTTGAAGAGCCCCCGTCCGTCGCCCATATCATCGTTGTAAGCCCAGCGTCCGACGAAGGGGCTGGCGCATCGGAGGCCAAGGTTAAAAGGCTCCGAATCACGCTGGAAGTTGAAGGTCGCTTTAGGAAGGGCTTTCGGAAGATGTCGCGGATTTCCCTACTCTCGAGCCCGCTACTTTTGGGTTTCGAGGAGATCGAGCGCCTGATCGATCGTGCCAACAAAGGATCGGGCGACAGTTATCCCCCGTATAACATCGAGCGCATTGACGCGGTGAACGGCGGCGGCGAGACCTTGCGCATCACGCTCGCGGTCGCCGGCTTCACGCGCGATCAACTCGAGATCAGACTTTCTGACAGCCAGCTCATCGTGCGCGGCAAGCAGGCTGATGAAAAATCGCGTACGTATCTCTATCGCGGCATCGCGGCGCGACAATTTACCCGCACGTTCGTGCTAGCGGAGGGAATCGAGGTAAAGTCTGCTGACTTGTCCGATGGGCTGCTCGCCATCGACCTGAAGCGCCTGGAGCCGGAGCGTCTGGTGCGGACGATCGAGATCAGCGACAGAAAATAAGATGCGTCAACGTTGCATCGAGACAGCCACATCGCGCGTTTTTGCGGTGGGCGCAGATCCGGGATACCGGCTCATTTCCGCCAGTCGAAGTTGGCGGTGCGTCGGGCCCGGCTTGCAGAAGGAGTTGCGTCATGACTGAAGCCGACAAGAACTTAGACCCGCGTAATGTCATGACTGAGCATGAGCTCGCCACCCTCGGCGGGGGCGTCGTCGCCTACATCAAGACGCTCACTGCCGACGAAGCGACCCGTATGTTCCCGGCCATCGAGGGCTTGCCGAAAGGTATCAACCTGTTCTCGTTGCATGCGGCCGACGGCACCCCTTTGGCGCTTACCGATACGAGGCAGGCTGCGATCGGTCATGCGATCGACGACGATCTGGAGATCGCCAGTGTGCACTGAGTGCATGTCGCGTCGACGCTGATCACGTTGTGCACAACGACTTGGGGCTCCGGCAACGCGCCGGAGCCTTTCAGTTTTTACGGCGCTACACCCGGTAGTGCGTAAATTGCCCGCGCGGGCGAAAGCGCTCCAGGTACGTCGGCACGATGGCTGCAACGCCGTGCGGCGAGGCAATGCCGAGTTCGGCCAGCGTGCGCCCTTCGCTCTTGGCTGCCAC